>Ga0082212_10000170_pt1 | contig 96321 bp, 69 predicted proteins | sample TergutNt197P3_FD_71548 | JGI IMG/M metagenome (GOLD analysis project Ga0082212, IMG submission 71548) | Neocapritermes taracua P3 segment gut microbial communities from Petit-Saut dam, French Guiana - Nt197 P3 | ecosystem: Host-associated > Arthropoda: Insects > Digestive system > Gut ...
AATTCGCCGTACAGTTTCTGTATGTACGGATTCTCGTGGGATTTGCGCAACTGCTTGCCCGCATCCTCGCGGTAGATCGCCTCGTGGCGCGCCTTGATGATGTCCGAATTACCATGATGCAGGGGCTGTCCCGCACCGCCGATACATCCGCCCGGACACGCCATGATCTCGATGGCGTGGAAGTTGTACATTCCGTTGCGAATGCCGTCCAGCAGCTTGCGCGCGTTGCCCAGCTGGTGAGCGATACCTATATTGATGGGCGTGCCGTTGAAGTCGATAGTAGCCTGACGGATTCCTTCGAGACCGCGCAGCTCGGTGAAATCCACCTTCGCCAGCGTCTTGCCCGTGAACACTTCATAGGCCGTGCGCACCGCAGCTTCGATAACGCCTCCCGTCGTGCCGAAGATCACTGCCGCGCCTGTCGATTCGCCCAGCGGCGCGTCGAAATCCTCATCCGGCAGCGTCGCGAAATCGATATTGAACGCCCTGATCAGGTTGGCCAACTCGCGCGTCGATATAGAGTAATCCACGTCGGGATTGCCGTTCACCTTGAACTCGTCCCTGTCGCACTCGTACTTCTTCGCAAGGCATGGCATCACCGAAACCACGACCATATCTTCGCGCTTGATACCCAGCTTGTCGGCGTAGTATGTTTTGGCCACCGAGCCGAACATCTGCTGCGGCGAGCGGCACGTAGACGGAATGTCGAGCATCGTCGGGTAGTAAACCTCGAAGAAGTTCACCCATGCCGGGCAGCACGACGTAAGGATCGGCAGCTTGACACTTTTGTCTCCGCCGAGGAATTTGGTAATGCGGTCCAACAGCTCCGTACCCTCCTCCATAATGGTAAGGTCGGCGGCAAAGTCGGTGTCGAACACCTTGTCGAAACCCAGACGGCGCAGTGCCGTCACCAGCTTGCCCGTAACGATCGTGCCCGGCGTCATGCCGAACTCCTCTCCCAGAGCAACGCGCACGGCCGGAGCGGTCTGCACGATCACGGTCTTGGTCGGGTCGGCCAGCGCCTGCATCACGTTTTTCGTATCGTCGAACTCCGTGAGGGCGGCCGTCGGACACACCGCGACGCACTGTCCGCAGAACGTACACGGCGAGTCCACAAGGTCCTGCTCGAAAGCCGGAGCAACCACCGCCGTAAATCCGCGGTTGATTGCATTCAGCGCACCCACCGTCTGCACCTTGTTGCAGATCATCTCGCAGCGGCGGCACATCACGCACTTGTCCATATCGCGGTTCAGCGCCGGCGAATAGTCCTTGCGGTATGTCGAAACCTCTGCATTTTCCAGCGAATGCACCTCGCGGATGCCAAGTGTCTGCGCCAGCGACTGCAAATCGCACTGCCCGTTCTTCGAGCAAACGAGGCAATCTTTCGGGTGGTCGGAAAGTATGAGTTCGAGCACCATCTTGCGCGCGTTGATAACGCGCACCGTGTGCGTTTTCACTACCATACCCTCCATGCACTCTGTCGAGCAGGATGGCGCGAGATTGCGGCGACCCTCGACCTCCACCACGCACACACGGCAACCTGCCGGTTTGTTCTCTATGCCCATGTGCTCCAAGCGCATGTAGCACAGCACCGGAATGTTGATCCCGATCTGTTTGGCCGCCGCATAGATCGTAGTCCCTTTATCGACCTCGACGACCGTGTTATCTATCGTTAATTTTATCTTTTCCATGATTCTGTCTCTCTTGGCGTGTGGCCGGTGTTATTGAACGTTGATTGCAGAGAATTTACACTTGTCGAAGCACGCGCCGCAACGGATACACTTGTCCGGATCGATTACGTGCGGCTGGCGTTTCTCGCCCGTGATAGCCGATGTGGGGCAGACCCTCACACACGCCGTGCAGCCCGTACATTTTTCAGGATCTATCGAGTAGCTCAACAAAGCCTTGCACTTACCCGACGGGCAGGTACGCGTCGTTACGTGCGCCACATATTCGTCCCAGAAATTGTCCAGCGTCGATAGAACCGGATTGGGCGACGTTTGCCCCAAGTTGCACAGCGACGTATCCCTGATCACGTTGCTCAGGTTGCGCAGATAATCAAGATCGGCCTCCGTGCCCTTACCTTCGCATATCTTTTCCAGCGTCTCGTGCAGCCTCTTGTTACCCACACGGCACGGAGCACACTTTCCGCACGATTCCTCGACCGTAAATTCGAGGTAGAACTTGGCAATGGCGGGCATGCAGTCGTCCTCGTCCATCACAATCATACCGCCCGACCCCATCATGGAGCCTGCGGCTATCAGGTTGTCATAGTCGATGGGCGTATCAAGGTGTTTTTCGGTCAGACAGCCGCCCGAGGGGCCGCCCGTCTGTACGGCCTTGAACTTCTTGCCGCCCTTGATGCCGCCGCCGATCTCAAAAATCACCTCGCGAAGCGTGATGCCCATCGGCACTTCCACCAGGCCCACATTCTCGATTTTACCGGCCAGCGCAAATACTTTGGTGCCTTTCGACTTGGCTGTGCCGATGCTCGCAAACCATTCATGTCCCTTGAGGTAGATGACCGGCACATTGGCAAAGGTCTCTACATTATTTACATTGGTAGGTTTGCCGAGATAGCCCGATTCGGCGGGGAATGGCGGTTTGACGGTCGGTTCGCCACGCTCGCCCTCCATCGAGTGGATGAGCGCCGTCTCTTCGCCGCACACAAAAGCACCCGCACCGTAACGCAGTTCAATGTCGAAAGCAAAACCGCTCCCCAAGATATTTTCGCCCAGAAATCCATATTCGCGGGCTTGCTCCAGCGCTATCAAAAGCCGTTTGATGGCTAACGGATATTCGGCGCGGATATAAACCAGCCCTTTCGAGGCGCCGATACAGTAACCGCAGATCGCCATCGCCTCGATCACCGAGTGCGGGTCGCCTTCGAGGATCGAACGGTCCATGAACGCGCCCGGATCGCCTTCGTCGGCATTGCACACGACATATTTCCGGTCGGCTTTGTTGTTGTAGGCATATTCCCATTTCAGCCCGGTCGGGAAACCGCCGCCACCGCGACCGCGAAGTCCCGACTTTTTCATGATGTCGATCGCTTCGTTTTGCGCCATGCCCAGCACCATGCCCAGCGCTGCATAGCCGTCCCTGACAATGTAATCCCCGATTTTTTCGGGATCAATGAAACCGCAATTGCGCAGGGCGATGCGCAACTGCTTGTGCCCTCCCCCGTCTTTCGAATCGATCGTCTCGTAATCAACAGGCACGATACCGCCAACCGGTTCACCCTGTTTGATATACCGGTCGACGATCTCGACGGCTTTTTGCGTGTTCACATAACCAAAAACTACAGGCGCTTCACCCGGTTTATGCACTTCGACGGTAGGTTCTGCATAGCAGTATCCCATACAGCCCGTCTGAGACACGACTGCCGGAATCCCTTCTTTTTCAACAAGACCGGTAAAGGTGTCCATTACCGTCCGCGCTCCCGAAGCAATCCCGCAAGTAGCCATCCCCACCTTGATCTGTACCAAGGAATCGCCGCTATCGTTGCCGGGATCGTTCGCCAACTGCTGCTTTCTTATCTGCAGGTCGTTCTGCGACTTGATTTTATCCATAATTATTTCGTTTATTTATTTATTCAGCGTTACAAAGGTAATGATTTTTTTATGTTTGCACGATATTCTATCTTTTTTATTTTGCGACTTTTCAAAAAAACGCTTACTTTTGCACGTTTTTTTATCAAAAGTTTGAAAGATGAAGTTTACACCCGAAAAATACAATGTACCCGACGTCCCGATGATGCCCTTTATTGACGTCAAGGAGATTACGGATTTGCTTGCCGGCGCGAAGCCCGAAAAGCAGGAAGTAGAAACGGTCATCGCCAAATCGCTCGGCAAGCAACGGCTGGGCTTGCAGGATACGGCGACGCTGATCAACGCCGACGATCCCGAAAGCATCGCCCGCATCAAGCAGGCTGCCAAGCAGTTAAAGGAAGCCGTTTACGGCAACCGCATCGTCCTGTTCGCTCCGTTGTATGTGGGTAATTACTGCATAAACAACTGCATCTACTGCGGGTTTCACATGAAAAACAAGGATGCGATACGCGTCACCTTGAGCCGGGAGCAACTGATTCATGAAGTGGAATCGCTGGTCGACGAAGGGCAGAAACGGCTGATATTGGTCTTCGGCGAGCACCGGCAGTATTCGCCTCCATTCATTGCCGAAACGGTGCGTACCGTCTACGACATCAGGAAAGGGAAGGGCGAAATCCGCCGCGTGAACATCAATGCAGCCCCTTTGACGGTTGAAGGCTTTCGGTTGGTGAAAGAAGCGGGGATAGGCACTTACCAGATTTTTCAGGAGACCTATCATCCCGATATGTACAAGCTATACCATCCGGCGGGTCCCAAAAAAAATTACGACAACCGGCTTACCGCGCTCGACCGCGCACAGGAAGCGGGCCTGGACGATGTGGGTATCGGCGCGCTCTTCGGATTGTACGACTGGCGTTTCGAAACCCTCGCGCTGGTACGTCATGCCAATCACCTCGAAGCCTGCTACAATGTGGGGCCGCACACCATTTCCTTTCCCCGGTTGCAGGCGGCCTCCAACATGGCTGTCGATAAAAAATACGAACTGGGCGATGGTGATTTTGCCCGCATGGTGGCGATACTGCGCTTGGCTGTTCCCTATACCGGCCTGATCTGCACGGCACGCGAGAGCGCCGAAGTAAGGCGCGAAGTATTGCAATACGGCGTATCGCAGATCGACGGCGGCACGAAATTGGAGATTGGCGCTTATGCCGAAAAAACCGACGCAACGTCGCAGAACCTGAACCGCGAGCAGTTCAGGGTGAAAGACTCCCGTTCGCTGCACCACGTCATTGATACCTTGCTCGACGACGGCTACCTGCCTTCCTTCTGCACGGCCTGCTATCGCAAAGGCCGTACAGGCGAACATTTTATGGAATTTTCCGTGCCGGGCTTCATCAAACGGTTCTGTACGCCCAACGCGCTCTATACCTTGGCCGAATACCTCGAAGACTATGCTTCGGAAGCGCAAAGACAGAAAGGCTATCAGTTGATAGAAAAGCAGATTCAGCAACTCGAACAGCCGTTGGCCGAGCAAGTACGCGCTACCCTGGGACGTATCCGGCTCGGGGAGCGAGACCTTTATCTATGAACGCCACGCTCCGCTGCCAACTGCCTTTGATATAAGCGATTGCCATGCCGTAGTTGGTCACGGGGACGTTGGCGTCGATGGCGGGCTGAATGCGATTGAACAATTGCTTGCGGGTGATCATGCATCCGCCACACTGGATGACTAACGCATATTCACTGACGGGAAGCGGCGGTTGAGCCAGTCCGGGGACGATGTCGAAAACAAGCTGGCATCCGGTATATTCCTGAAGCCAGCGTGGAATCTTCACCGTTCCGATATCATCGCAGGTACGGTGATGGGTACAGCTTTCCAGGATCAGGATGCGGTCGCCATCCTGTAGCTTGTCAATATGCGACGTACCATTCAGGTAGGCGCTGAAATGACCCTTCTGGCGGGCTAGCAGGATGCTGAAACTTGTCAAGGGTATAGCCGGCGGAATCAGTCTTTCGATGTTGCCGAAAAGCTGGCTGTCGGTAATCACCAAAGCCGGCACGACACCTGAACGGCGCATAAAATCCACTACTTCCGTTTCTTTCAGTATCACTGCAATACAATGATTATCCAATGCCTCGCGGATTGCCTGTACCTGTGGTAAGATCAAGCGTCCTGCCGGCGCTTCGGAATCGATGGGCGTGACTAATAGTACCCAATCGCCTGTTTTAAGCAAGTTGCAGAGCAGCGGCGGTTGTTCCTTAAAACTTTCAGGAACATTTTTTTTCAACAATTGCAGCAAAGCATCCAGGTTATCTCCCGTTTTGGCCGAAAAATCAAGAAAGTCAACTTTGTAACGGTTCATTAGTTCCGAAAAGACGGTAGCGTCAGCCGGATGCTCGTCCGACTTGTTGTGCAGGAGGATAAAGGGTACCCGCAGTTGATGCAACTGTTCGATGAACTGTCGTTCGCAATCGGATAAACTGTTGTTGCTTAACACCATGATTGCCATATCTACCTGTTTGACAACCTGCCGCGACTTTTCGACCCGTTGCAGTCCGAGTTCGCCAGTATCATCCATACCGGCTGTGTCAACGAGCACAACAGGCCCCAGACCGGCAATTTCCACCCCCTTCCTTACGGGGTCGGTCGTCGTCCCCGGCAGGTCGGAAACGATAGATAGACTTTGTCCGGTCAGCCGGTTGAGCACCGAACTTTTCCCCGTATTGCGCCGACCGAACAATCCAATAAACAAGCGCGTCGTTTGATTCGTAAATTGATTCGTTAATTGATTCGTTAAATGATTCGTTAAATGTGTCATGAGTTATCATATTGCTTTCGCTGCAAAAATACGAATTAATTGAAAATTGGAAGTCGAAAGTCGAAAATTATTTATAAACAAAGTTTTTTCGTTCGGCGCATTTGGAAAATCCAAATTTTTCATGTATGTTTGTCCCGCAAATGCGGAATAATTTTTTAATATAAACCAATAAAACAGCAGGTCATGGAAAAATCTTTGAACAAATTTTTTGAGAATTGCTTTAAGGAGCATTGGGATTACCTCGCCTTGTCGAACTATAAAGGCGAGAACTTACAGTACAAGGACGTTGCGCGCAGAATAGAAAAGCTGCACATTGTATTTGAGGAGTGCGGTCTGAAAAAGGGCGACAAGGTAGCGATATGCGGTCGTAACCAGGCCAATTGGGCCGTGAGTTTTCTGGCTACCTTAACGTATGGCGCGGTGGTCGTTCCTATCCTTCACGAGTTTAAGGAAAGCGCTGTTCATCATATTGTTACCCATTCCGAATCAAGGATTCTTTTTGCAGGCGACCATATTTGGGAAGAGTTGTCGGAGACTGAAATGCCCAATCTGGAGGTGGTGATGATGATTGCCGACTTCTCCGTTGCCTACGCAAAAGATAGTCGCATGCTGGAAGTAAGAGACCAGCTGAACAAGCAGTTCGGGGAAAGATATCCGAAAAACTTCCGACCAGCGAACATCCATTATCATGTCGACGAGCCTGATGAACTGGCGATGATCAACTATACTTCGGGAACGACGGGATTTTCCAAAGGCGTCATGCTGCCATACCGCAGTCTGTATTCAAACGTGCTTTTTGCCAAAGAGGTGCTTCCAGAGGTGACGTCGGGTACAAACGTTGTCTCCATGCTGCCGATGGCCCACATGTATGGCATGATGTTTGAATTTATTTTTGAAATGACGCAAGGCGCGCATGTTCATTTCCTAACCCGGATGCCTTCGCCAAAGATTATCATGGAAGCCTTTGCCGCCGTGAAGCCCGTCATTATCATCGCCGTACCGCTGATTATTGAGAAGATTTACAAAAACCAACTGCAGCCGCTACTAAACAAAATGTCGATGCGGGTGCTCTTGCGGTTGCCGGTGATTGAACACACCGTAAGGAATAAGATACATGACCGACTGACGAAAGTCTTCGGGGGAAACTTTGCCGAAGTGATCATCGGCGGGGCGCCCTTTAACCGCGAAGCGGAGCATTTTTTCAAGAAGATAGGCTTTGCCTATACCGTCGGATACGGCATGACGGAGTGCGGGCCGATCATCACGTATGCACCCTGGCGCAAGAACAAGACCTTTTCCTGCGGTTATCGGGCGCCGCGCATGGAAGTAAGAATAGATTCATCCGACCCCGAGCATATTCCGGGAGAAATTCAGACACGTGGCGACAACGTGATGCTGGGATATTACAAAGACCCGGAGACGACGGCAGCATCTTTTACGGAGGATGGATGGATGAAGACCGGCGATATGGGTACGATGGACAGCGAAGGATTTGTGTTTATCAAAGGACGCTACAAGACGATGCTGCTCGGGCCAAACGGACAAAATATTTACCCCGAAGAGATAGAAAGCGCATTGAACAATATGCCCTACGTTTCCGAATCGTTGGTGATAGAAAAAGACGGGAAGTTAGTGGCGCTCGTTTATCCCAATTTCGAACAGGCGACCGAAGCGCAGCTGGCCGACCAGCAAATAGAGGCGATCATGGACGAGAACATGCGCATCATCAATGAAGAGCAGCCGAACTATGCCAAGATATCCCGTATTCAGATATTTCCGGAAGAATTTGACAAGACGCCCAAAAAGAGCATCAAACGCTATCTCTATCAAAACAGTTAATTATCCCCCCCTCCTATCGGAATATCTTATTTTTCTATGGCGACCCGCATGAATCGAAATGAAATCATCGAAAAATTATCATTTGCTGAAGGTGCTTCTTCGTCAGGCCTCTACGCCGAAGCCCGTGCGGTAAGGACGGGAACTGTCGGGAATAAGGTATTCTTGCGCGGACTGATAGAGTGTACGAACGTCTGTAGTAAAAATTGCTTCTATTGCGGCATCCGTCGCGACAATCATGCCGTCAATCATTACAGGTTGCGCGACGAAGAGGTGTTGACGGCGGTGGATTTTGCATGGAAAAACCGCTACGGTTCGGTTGTATTGCAGTCGGGCGAACAACAATCCGCCCATTTTACGGGATACATAACACGTCTGTTGCATAAAATCAGGGAATACACCCACAACGAGGTCGGTATCACCCTTTCGTGCGGGGAACAAACAGCCGAGACGTATCGGGAATGGTTTAGCGCCGGCGCTCACCGCTATTTATTACGTATCGAGACATCCAGCAGGGAACTCTATTACAAGCTGCACCCCAACGACGCGTATCATTCCTTTGACAACCGTTTGGCCGCTATCCGCCAATTGCGTCTGGCAGGATATCAGGTGGGGACAGGCGTGATGATCGGTTTGCCCTTCCAGACGATCGAACACTTGGCCGACGATCTGTTGTTTTTTCAATCAATGGATACAGATATGGTTGGTATGGGACCCTATATAGAACATAGTCAGACGCCATTATATCAGTATCGCCACCTCTTGCCAACACACGAGCAGCGGCTGGAGTTGACGTTGAAAATGATCGCTACCCTGCGTTTGATGATGCCGGATATTAATATAGCGGCCACTACTGCCTTGCAAGTGTTGCATCCCGAAGGTCGCGAACTGGCGGTATTGGCTGGCGCCAACATCATCATGCCCAACATGACCCTGCCGAAATTCCGACCCGACTACCTGATATATGAGCGCAAGCCGGGCGTTGACGACGATGCCGCGTTGAGTAAAATAAAATTGGAACACAACCTGCTCCATGCCGGTATCGCGATTGGCTATGGCGAATGGGGCGATTCCCGTCACTTCAAGCCCTGTCAACCGAGCAACGTTGCCAATTGATCCAATTGATCCCTACTCGTACGACTTGATAATCGAGTTGAGCATTTTTTCAGTCTTGGCGGCTCCCTCTCCGAGGATGTAGCCGATCTGCTGCACTTGTCTCAGATTTTCTTCGATCACTTCGGTTACGCGGTGAATGATTTCTTCGGGGCGTTCTTCTTTCGAGTGCAAGTTGCGAAATATGGCACCTACCAGCTTCTTTTGAACTAAAAGAAAGATAGACACGTTGACCCACTTGTCTTCAATCTGCACATCTTTGCTGATCAGCGTTTCGTCGTGATTCAACACGAACTGGAACTGTGTTGTCAGCAGGTGGGGCAGTAATTTTTTAAGGTCGGCGCCAATCAGGTAAGGGATGACGTCGTGAATTTCCTTGACGTCCTCGCCCAATATGTCGATAAAGCCAAGGTTGGATTCGACAATTTTAAGGTTTTCATCGCAGAAGACGATGCCGGCGTTCATGCTTCTGACGAAGATGGACAATGCTTCGATCTTATCGTGGAGTAACACCCGGGTTTCGTCGAGCGTCGTTCTTGTTGTTTTTAATTCGTCCTTCACCATAGCCAGTTCTTCCTTGATTTTTTTAAAATCGTGCGACGATTCGCGGTTGTCGATTTGCGCATTGGTGACGCACATTTCAGGGATAGCGGTGTTCTGGGCGATGGCGTATGCCAAATGCTTGCACGTATTGAACCCGCAGGCGCCACAATTGACTTCTTTGTTATTGTTACGCTTGGTAATACGGTTGAGTGCAATTTTTATCTCAAATTCGCTCGGTGGTTGTATGGTCACTTTTTTGTTCGTAAAAGTGGCGTTTAAAGCCGGATAATGAGAATGAATATCCATATAACCGCGCCATTTCTTCACGTCAAAATTTGATAATCGCTTGGTAAAGTAACTTTTAACCAATGCGTAGCGTTTATATTTCTCTCCTTTATTCGATGTGCCGGGTCCCATGATGCAACCTTTGCAGAAAAAGGTATTGAAATGATGCTTGATGATATTGTAGTGTTCAAGAAATTGTTTCACGGCATAAACCGAACTTTTCCCGTCGACCGTAATGGTGTCTTCTTTCAACAGACTGACATCCAAGCCTGTTGCCTCCAAAAATCCCTGCGAGATAGGGTACATGCTGCCTTTATATCCCAACGGTTCGTCGAAGTCGGAATACTCGCTAAATGTTTCGCTAATTTGAAACTCGTCAAAGAGCGACCGCAATTCCTTGAATGTCAGCGCTTCGTCGATTTTCGCAAGACCCGCATACCGGTCTACCTCTTTTTTTGCCGCCACACAGGGTGTTATGTGTACGACCTTCAGGTTGTTACCGTAAATCATGCGGGCGACAACGGCGCAGGCGGCAATCGGCGAGACGAACGGCGTCAGGTTGCCGATCAGCTCAGGATAGATTTTTTCTATCAGGGCGACGATAGCCGGGCAACAGCTGGTGATATAATATTTCCCATTAAACTCGTCGTGCGTAAGCGTTTTGTATCGCTCCGCAATGACATCCACGCCAAACGCCATTTCCGTCACGTACGAAAAACCGAGCAGGCGAATCATTTTTACAAATTTTCGATAATCCGTAATATCGTCAAATTCACCTGCAATGGAAGGCGCGCAAATGGCAACTACTTTTTCCTTGCCGTTTAGCAGCTGCTTCACATTCCTTTTGGAATCGAGGTAAGACATCGCTTCGTAGGCGCAAACGCTCAGGCAGGCGCCGCAGTTTATACATTTATTCTCCTCAATAAAGGGAAAGACACTCTTCGGTCGAACATGAATTGCCTTCACGGGACATGTCCTGACACAGGAATAACATGCCTGGCACTGACTTTTATCTAACCGGATAATTCGTTCCGACATATCTACATATATTTAATGATTACGACTTTCATGAATTTTTCAGATAACACTTTCGCTAAACGTTGAACCAAGTGTTTGCGAAATTCGATTTCTACCGGCAATGTCGGGTCGTGATGATCTTCGTTAATTTTGGTTCCCACCAGGATATGAATCTCGTCGGTGTCCAATAACATTTCACAAATCTGATCGGCAGGGCCTGCCCCCAATCGCATGTTGGCGTTGGGATTCACCTGATTCAACAAATGTGCCACTTTACTCAACGTCAGCACGCCTTCCGTGACAAGGTCGATACGGTCCATCCGCGAACTTGGCGGCAGCGAAAAGTCGGTGCGTTCTTCATTCGTAACGGTTCTGCCCAGTTCCCGCGCAACAATTTCAGTTGTAGTAGCGCCACTGATAATTTTCTTGCCGTCAAATTCATTTAATATTCGCGCAAATTCCCTGTCTTTCTCGATGTTGAAGGGCGGGCCGGTACACAACATGGTCTTTCTTGCCCGTCGAAAATAGACCACGCCGCATGTGAGGTCGTCCTTGGGCTTGAACAGGTCGTTGGCGGCAGCGCGCTTGACAACCCTTTCGGCAAGGTCGGTAGCCGATATGCCCGGCGTTGCTTCGACAATGTTCCGCAGAAAATGCATGAGATCATTCCTACCCCACCCCATCGTCATTCCTTTTCCCAGTCCCGACTGGACAATGCCATCCGAACAAAAGATGATACGGTCTTCCAGCTGCGGTGTAAACGAACATTTTTTTATATCCATGATCCGTTTATCGTTGGCGTCGCCTTTGAATCTCACGTGCGTCCATTCGGGCTGATAGACCCTGTTTCCTCTCAGAATCAAAGTCTGCGGATTATCGTATTCCAGAATCGAAACGGAATCGGATTCGACAGAAATATCTATTACCGTGAAGGTTGAATAACTGATTTTTCGTTCGCTGCAAACCGGCAAGGCCTTCATGATGATACCGGCAAGCGCGTTCGTCTCCTTGTGTTCCATCGAAAAGTTGAGCGAGATAGTCGCCGTAAGCGTTGCCAGCACATTGGCTCGCACACCGTGCCCCATCCCGTCCGACAACACGCACAACACCCTGTTCTCTTCGGGGATTCGTTGCGACAAAAAAACGTCGCCACAAATCTTCTCCCCTTCGTGGTTAATCTGAAAATGTCCCACTTCGGTATGGCATTTCTTTACGTCCGTGGATAGCAGCTGATTCGGTGTGCGATACGCATTCATGTTTTATTCATTTTCATGCTGAACAGTTCTTTCGTCCGGTAATCATTACTTGAAGGACGCTGATAAACGTGCAGGTCAAAATATTCCACGCTTGCCAGGATATGGTCGAAAACGTCGGCTTGAATGTTCTCGTAGTCTACCCAATCGGAGGTGTTTGTGAAAACATAAATTTCAATCGGGACGCCCATATCGGTCGACTGCAACTGTCGTACCAGAAAAGTAGATGAATCGTGGTCGATATGGGGATTATTTCTCAAATAATGTTCGATATACGCCCTGAAAATGCCCAGATTGGTCTGGTGGCGTCCATTCAATGCAACGCTTTCATCCACACTGTTTTGCGTGTTGTACATTTCAATTTCCCTGTCTTTATGGGCAATGTAATCTTTCAAATGCTGTATCCTGCGCAATTTGTCCACCAGTTCTCCGTCGGCAAATTTCACGCTTGTCATATCCACATAAATGGATCTTTTGATGCGCCTTCGGCCTGATTCTGACATGGCACGCCAGTTTTTCACGGAATTGGTAACCAAAGCATAGGTAGGAATGGTCGTGACCGTGTTGTCCCAGTTCCTGACCTTCACGGCAACAAGCGAAATATCGACGACCGTACCATCAGCGCCATATTGGGGCATCTCAATCCAGTCGCCAAGCAAGACCATTCTATTCGTAGCCAACTGGATGCTACTGACAAAGCCCAAAATGGTATCTTTAAAAACCAGCAACAAGACTGCCGATGCAGTTCCTATCGCTGCCAGGATGACTTTTGCCTCCACATTTGACAAGATAGAAATGATGATGACAACGCCGATCACCGTGACGACGATTTTTACAGCCTGTACCAGACTTTTTACTGACTTCCCTTCTTTATACCGCTTTGCATAAATGGCGTTCCATGTATTTAATAACGAGTGGATTAGAAGAATAAAAACAACGACATAGAAAGTCTCTATGATTCTATTGAGAAAGACCAAAGGCAATGTATATGTGCGTAAAAGCGATTTAAGCCCATTATCAATCATCATGACCGGCAAGAAGATAATCAACTTTTGAAACACCTTGTTTTCTACCAGTTCATCATCATAAGTATTTGTCGTCTTACTGAAAAATTTGAACGCAGTTTTTTTTAGGACAACTATTGAAACAAAATAGACAATGGCGCCCGACACCATCAGGGACAGCAAACATATCCATGCAATTCCCGTATCGGTAACAGCTTCATTGAGATTCAAATGAGCAAGCCATTTTCGGAGTAATTCTTCGTATAGGTTTATCATTGTTATTTCTTTGTGATAAAACGGTTTATAGTGGTTTATAATGGTTTTGTATATGCCTGCGGGCGGTTACTTGCCGATGCAGAACTTTGTAAAGATGTTGCCGAGAATCTCGTCGCTTGCAATTTCGCCCCCGGTTATTTCGCCGAGGTAATGGAGGCACTCGCGGATATCTTGCGCCAGCAGGTCGGCTGGCAGGTTCGTATCCAAGCCCTCTAAGACGCGTCCGATGGCTTCGTCGGCGCGACATAAGGCCTCAAAATGACGAACATTCGTAATGATCACATCGTTATCCGATACTTTTTGAACGTTCGACAATTGCATGATGTAATTTTTTACCCGTTCGATATCGGCGGGTTCCTTGCAGGAAACATGAATTACCTGGACGTTTCCGGCGGAATGGATGGGACTTCGGCGCGCGATATCGTTTTTTGTGCCGACCATGAGGATTGGTTTGTTGAATTTTTGCAGCCATTGGCTGGTTGGGAAGATGTCGTCGTGCTCTTCTTGCGTCAGATCGAATAGATAGAGTATGATGGAGGCTTTTTCCGCTTTTTCAAAACTGCGTTGGATACCCAGCGCTTCGATGGGGTCAGTTGCACGATCACGCAAACCTGCCGTATCCATAAAACGGAACAGTTGTCCCTGAATATAAAGTGTTTCTTCTATTGTGTCGCGGGTTGTGCCGGGTATCTCGGAAACGATGGCACGGTCTTCGTTCAACAGGGCATTGAGAAGCGTCGACTTTCCAACATTGGGCTTGCCGATAATGGCGACGGGTATCCCATTTTTGATGGCATTACCTGCCGTAAACGATTCTGTCAAGTCTTCTATTCTGTGCTGGATTTTCATGGCCAAAGCACGAAGAGCCGATCGATCGGCAAATGCAAGGTCTTCATGGTCGCTAAAATCAAGTTCCAGTTCGATGAGCGAACAGAAGTCAAGTAGCTGCGTACGCAGATACTTTAGTTCGGTCGAAAACCCGCCGCGCATCTGATTCATGGCCAACCGGTGCATGCCCGATGAGGTGGAAGCGATCAGGTCCGCAACTGCTTCGGCTTGCGACAAGTCCATCTTGCCGTTGAGAAACGCACGAAGCGTAAATTCGCCGGGGCGCGCCTGCCGCGCCCCGTTTTCGATCAACAATTGCATGATTTGCTGTTGAATATACAGCGAGCCGTGACACGAAATCTCGACCGTATCTTCGCCCGTATAGGAATGTGGCGCACGAAAGACGGTGACCAATACATCGTCCAATGTTTGGCCATCACGATGGATGAAGCCGTAGACAACCGAGTTGGGAGATTGGCAGGCAAGGGCTTTATCCGAATTGCCGGTAACGAACAAGGGGTCGCAGATAGCAAAAGCATCTGCACCCGAAACACGTATGACGGCTATACCACCTATCCCGGGGGGGGTTGAAACGGCACAAATCGTGCTATCGTTTATCATTTTATGGTTATCAGTTGATGGTTACCAGTTCGTATTGTTGTGTTCCCAGACCGATTTCCGCTGCATAAGCGAATCCTGCCTTCCAGTTTGCACCGGGATGTACGATCAGGAATTTATCATCGTGCCGGCCGATGCTGCCTTTGCATTTATCCGTGAGCCGACTATTCGGCAGTGCCGGCGCTTCTGTTACCAGATCGGCACACGCACAATCGAGCGCTACCGGATCGAACGAAGCGGCAATGCCAATATCAGGCACTATCGAGGCGTCGTTATTTCCCCAGCAATCGCAATCGGGCGATACATTCATGATGAAATTAACATGAAAATTGGGCTTTCCATCCAGAATCGCTTTCGTATATTCGGCAATTTTACTGTTGAGGATACCCGATTTGTCAAAGTCATACAGTCCGGCCGAATCGTATTGGCAGACAGCGATACATTGTCCGCAGCCAACACATCTGTCATAATCTATTTCCGCCTTTTTTGAAGTATTGAGGTGTATGGCATGATGTGCGCAGTGTTTTACACAAGTATTACATCCCGTACAGTTGTCGGTATCAATGGCCGGTTTTGAGTTGGAATGAAGTTCGAGTTTGCCGCCCACACTAGCGCTACCCATGCCAATATTTTTCAATGCGCCGCCAAAACCTGCCTGTTCATGTCCCTTAAAGTGATTCAGGCTGATGATGATGTCGGCGTCGACGATTGCCGCGCCGACCTTCGGCGCCTTGCAATATTTCCCGTTAAATGGAATTTCGCGATAATCCGTGCCTTTCAAACCGTCGGCAATGATTACCGGACATTTAGCCGAGATTGGATTGTACCCGTTCTCCATGGCGCATTGAATGTGATCGACTGCGTTTGACCTGCCTCCCGAGTACAAGGTGTTGCTATCGGTCAGAAACGGCTTTCCACCTGCCTTGCAAATAATTCCCGCTATTCGGGCGATATAATTCGGACGAATATAGGCCAAATTGCCCGGTTCGCCGAAATGGATTTTGAGCGCTACCATTTTCTTGTCAAAATCCAGTTTCATAAGTCCTGCCTGCTTGACCAATCGCTCAAGCTTGTCCAGCAAATTGGTTTGAGGAGAGGTACGTAAATTTGTAAAAAACACTTTTGACGATTCCATACTGCATTGTTTTTATAAAGTTCATGAATTATTTCAGTTTTTTGCGGGGGTAAAGGTAGTCATTTTTTTTCAAAACGACATCAAAAAAAGCACAAAACGGGTGAAATAGCACCCTGCTTTTTCTTTCATTTTACAAATGAAAGCAAGTAATCTTTACGACTTTTAGGGGGTGCGTATGTTAATTTTACATAAATATTCGCAATAATATGAAACATTTTGTGAAAAAAGGCATTTGTAATTGATATTATCAGTACCTTTACCGGTTGGAACTGTATAATTGCTATTAGACAAAATACGTTTGATATCATAAACATTTTATCCTGATGAAAAAAATAAAAACAATACATAATGACAAAAAGATGGTGCATAAAAGTCCAAACAGAAGAGGAGGCACGCACGCAAGAGGCACTGGCAGACGAGTTGAATCTCAACCCTATCATCTGCAAACTCTTGGTACAGCGCGGAATAAACTCTGCTTTGGAGGCGAAGAAATTCTTCAAGCCAAACCTGAGCGAACTGCATGATCCGTTTTTGATGCCCGACATGCACAAAGCGGTTAAGCGGTTAAACAAGGCGTTAGGCAACAATGAGAAGATATTGATTTATGGCGACTATGATGTGGACGGTACGTCGGCAGTTTCGCTTGTTTACAGGTTTTTACGTCCCTACTCCACCCTGCTGGACTATTACATACCGGATCGTTATGACGAAGGGTATGGCATCTCCTATCGGGGTATCACTTATGCTGCAGAGAAAGGATTTAAACTGATCATCGTACTCGATTGTGGCATCAAGGCAATCGATAAGGTCAATTTTGCGAAAGAGAAAGGCATTGATGTGATTATTTGCGACCACCACATGCCCGACGAACGGCTGCCGGATGCGCTGGCTGTCCTTGACCCCAAGCGCGCCGATTCGGTTTATCCTTACGAGCATTTATCCGGATGCGGTGTAGGATTCAAGTTCATGCAGGCTTTCGCCATGAGTAACGACATTCCCTTTTCGACGCTCGAACGTTTACTGGAACTCACAGCGATCAGCATCGCCTCCGACATTGTTCCGATAACCGGCGAAAATCGCATCTTGGCCTATTTCGGTTTACGGCAGCTCAATTACAATCCGAGCGTCGGGCTGAAAGGTATCATCAAAACCTCAGGGCTTACCGGTAAAGACTTGACTATAAGCGACATTGTTTTTAAAATCGGCCCACGCATCAATGCGTCGGGGCGCATGATGAACGGTCGCGAAGCCGTCGATCTGCTCTTGGCCAGAGACGAAAAAATAGCCAGCGAGAAAAGCGCCAATATCGACCAGTACAACGATGAGCGTCGGGAGATGGACCGTAAAATAACGGACGAGGCCAATGCCATCATCGAAGAGTTGACCGACATAGAAGACCGCAAGGGGATCGTGCTCTATGACCCCAACTGGCACAAGGGCGTGATCGGGATTGTCGCCTCGCGGTTGACGGAGAAATATTACCGTCCGGCAGTCGTTCTAACGCAGTCGTCCGGTCTGATTACAGGCTCCGCCCGTTCGATTGTTGGGTTTGACATCTACAAAGCCATTGAAAACTGCCGTGACTTGCTCGAAAATTTTGGCGGCCATACCTACGCAGCCGGATTGTCGTTACAGGAGAACAATCTTCCGGAGTTTATCGAACGTTTTATGAAAATCGCATCCGACGAAATCACACCCGAACAGATGACGCCGCAAATTGATATTGACGCAATCATCGCATTGAAGGACGTCAATGCTTCGCTGATGAACGAGTTGAAAAAAATGAATCCTTTCGGGCCTGACAACGAGAAGCCGGTCTTTGCCTCTTTGGATGTAAAAGACTTCGGGACAAGCCGGATCGTGGGCAAAGACGGTACGCACCTGAAACTTGAAATTATTGACGACAGTTCAAAAGTCCCGGTTCATGCCATCGCCTTCGGAATGAGCGAACATGAAAAATATATCAAGGACAATAATCCAATTGACATCTGCTATACAATCGAAGAAAACGTATACAACGGCATAACATCCATTCAATTGCTGATTAGAGACATAAGACCTTCTAATTAATTACTAATTACTAATTACTAATTACTAATTACGAGATTATTCATGATTCCTAATTCATAATTCCTAATTCATAATTCCTAATTCAACGATCCGCCCATGGCTGGCAACCTGCTTGAGATATTAGAACAATACTGGGGATACAAATCGTTTCGCCCGTTACAGGAGGACATCATTCATTCCGTACTTGACGGAAAAGATACCCTTGGCCTGATGCCTACTGGAGGCGGCAAATCCCTTACTTTCCAGGTACCAGCCATGATGGGCGAGGGATTATGCCTCGTCGTGACTCCGTTGATAGCCTTGATGAAAGACCAGGTCGACAACCTGCGCACGAGGAAAATAAAGGCAACAGCCGTCTATTCGGGCATGTCGTCCGAAGAGATTAAAAAGCATTACGACAATTGCATCTACGGCGATTACAAATTTCTCTACCTTTCGCCCGAACGTATTCATACCGAACTGTTCGTGCAGAAACTGAAGTTGATGAAAGTGGGCTTGTTAGTCGTCGACGAAAGTCATTGCATTTCGCAATGGGGGTACGATTTCCGTCCGTCGTACCTCCGAATAGCCGAAATCCGGAAGATGTTACCGGAACATGTACCGGTATTGGCGCTTACGGCAACCGCCACCGTGCAGGTTGTCGACGACATACAGGAAAAACTGCTGTTCCGGAAGAAAAATGTACTAAAGAAAAGTTTCTTCCGCGAAAATTTGGCCTATTTCGTTCGGCAAACTGAAAATAAAATGGAAGAGCTTATACATATATTAAATAAGATAGACGGTACTTCCATCGTCTATGTAAGAAACCGCCAACACACGCAAGACATGGCCAAAGCATTGCAGCAGGCAGGTTTTTCGGCACATTTTTTTCATGCCGGCCTCGACCGCGACGTTAAAACCATGCGACAGGACGCCTGGAAAAACGGATCATGCCGTATCATCGTCGCGACGAACGCGTTCGGGATGGGAATAGACAAGCCGGATGTACGGACAGTCATACATATGGATATGCCCGGCTCACTCGAAGAATACTTTCAGGAAGCAGGACGGGCAGGACGCGATGAGAAAAAATCTTATGCCATCGCGCTGTGCGCATCCAACGAGACGTCAAAACTCAATAAACACATTACCGACGAATACCCCGACAGGAAATTCATCCTGCGCGTCTATGAAGCGCTGGGCAATTATTTGCAGATAGCCGTCGGCTTCGGCGCCTTTCTGACGCACGACTTTTCACTCCTTGCTTTTTGCAAGGCCTTCAAGTTTCAGTCTACCCAAACCCATTTTGCACTGAAAATACTCGCATCGTCAGGATACATTGATTACAATGAAGAGCCCGACAACGGCTCGCGTCTGATCTTCCTCGTCAACCGCGACGAATTATATAAATTGCATGCCGAGAAACTGACCGACGACGTTATTCAAGCTATTCTGCGCACCTATACCGGCCTGTTTGCCGACTACGTCTTCATCGACGAATCGCTCATTGCCACGCGCGCCCATACCACGCACGACATCGTTTACAATATACTCGTCACGCTATCCAAAACACACGTCATCAGTTATATTCCCCGAAAAAAACTTCCCCAGATTGTCTTTACCCGCAACCGCGAGGAAACACGGTTTGTCAAGATTCCACGCCATTCGTATGAAGAACGCCGGGAACGGTCCATGCAAAGAATCTCGAAGGTAATAGCGTACGTCACGACGCCGAACATTTGCCGCAATCGCATGTTGTTGCGTTATTTCGGTGAAAAATCCGATCACGACTGCCGGATATGCGATGTGTGCCTGCAAAAAAAAGCAGGCGGTCTTACAAACTGGGAATTCAACAGCGTACGCGATGCTTTTTTTCAATATTTTGAAAGAAATGCAATGCAAAGTGTACAGGCGCTGGCAGCCAGCCTCCCGTTGGAAAAGGATAAAAACCTGCAAGTCATCCGTTTCTTGTTAGACCACGATAAGCGTGTCAGATTCCAGGACGGCTTCATCTCGGTACTTTCTACTGGTTGATTATTAGCGGGTGCATTTCAAATTGAAATGTACCCTCATTCGATGTGCATTTTGTTTTTTGAAAAAAAAGTTGTTATTTTGCGATGATTATTGATGATTGATGATGATATATGATGTATGATGTAATTGTGGTTGGCGCGGGTTTTGCCGGTTCCGTTCTTGCCAGAGAAATGGCAGAATCCGGCAAAAAGGTGTTGTTGCTGGAAAAACGGAAACACGTTGGCGGTAACATGTATGATGATTGCGACCCTAACAACATACGCATCCACCGTTACGGACCCCATATTTTCCATACAGGCAGCGAAAAGGTTTTCAATTACCTGAAACGTTTCTCCGACTGGTATGCGTACAGCCATCGGGTATTGGGAAAAATCGAAGGTAAATTCGTCCCGATTCCTTTCAATTTCACATCAATCGACCAATTATTTGAGGGGGACACAGCGGCAACAATTAAATCGGAACTGCTTGAATGTTTTCCTATCGATGCCCGTGTATCCATTTTTGACTTGATCAGTCATCGCCGCCCATTGATTCGGGAACTGGGCGAATTCGTCTACGAAAAAGTATTTGTCAATTATACGGCCAAACAATGGGGTATTTCCATTCATGAAATTGACAAAACCACCATCAACAGAGTACCTGTCGTTATCGGTTATGGGGATACTTACTTTCAGGATCAGATTCAGATGATGCCGTCAGATGGTTATACATCACTGTTTGCCAACATGTTATCGCATGATAACATTGAAGTCAGACTGCTCGTGAATGCCAAACAGCTGCTGTCGGTTGCTTCTGACAGTCGTGCGATTTTCTTCGACAACCATCCATTCGCCGGTACCGTCTACTATACCGGCCCCATCGACGAATTAATGGATTACAAATTCGGCGCCCTGCCTTACCGTTCTCTCCATTTGGTTTTTGAAGATTATGAGATGGAACACTTTCAACCCGGAGCAGTCGTCAATTACCCGAATGAAGAGCGGTTCACACGGATTACCGAGTTCAAGCAGCTGATGCCCGACCCCATACCGACCGTGAAAGCCACGACTGTCTTAAAAGAATACCCGATTGAATATAAGCCTGATGGCGACGATGAACCGTTCTATCCCGTCATAAACGAGAAAAGCGCTGCCACATATACGAAATATCTCCATGAAATAAAAAAGATCGGCAATGTATACCTCTGCGGGAGGCTTGCAGAATATAAGTATTACAACATGGATTCCGTCATTTTAAACGCCCTGAACCTATCCGATGAAACCAAATAGTAAGCCACCACCGTCGACAACCCTTTGCAAGGAGTGCTTGTACATTGTCATTCCTGCCTATAACGAGGCGGCAAACATCGTTTCGGTGGCGAGAGAATGGCACGAGGTCGTTAAATACATAAGCGAAGATTCAAGAATCGTGATCATGGATGATGGCAGCAAGGACAACACCTACACCATGCTCGAAAGCCTGAAAGCCGAATTGCCCCAACTGATCGCATTAACAAAGCCCAACGGCGGGCATGGCGCTACCGTGTTGTTTGGCTACCATTACGCACTAAACCAGCATGCAGATTACATTTTTCAAACTGATTCCGATGGTCAGACGTCTGCTGCTGAATTTTGGGATTTTTGGAAACTGCGAACGGTATACCCTGCCATTATCGGATACAGAAACAAGCGAAAAGACGGCCTATCGCGCATATTGGTTTCAAAAGTTTTAAAAATCGTCCTCCGAAGCGTATTTAAAGTGAATATCCCGGACGCCAATACGCCATTCAGACTTTTCAGAAACGATGTGTTGAGGCGTTACATTTCAAAAATCCCGAACGACTTCAATCTTTCCAATGTTTTGCTGACGGTCTTGCTTGTCAAAAATGAAGAAAAAATCAAATTCATACCCATCACATTCAGAACCAGACAAGGCGGCGTTAACTCGATAAATTTAAGAAGGATAGCCAAAATCGGATGGCAGGCAATCAAAGACTTCCGCGCGTTAAAAAAAACAATTTCCTAAATTCAACATCAATCATGGCAAAAAAAGCATCCAAACCGGTCGCAACTAATCCGGTAAAAAAAAGCATAAAACCCATTCCATTTTTCATTACCGGTCTGTTATTCATTGCTTTAAGTGTAATTATTTCTTTCAGCCCGGATATTTCAAGGGGGTGGGGACTTAACTACATCAGGTTTTTCGCGCCGACAGTTGTCGTTGTCTATTACACCCTGCTCTTTTGCTTCTGGTTCCCGCCTGTCAATCAGCTCATCGTCCGTCTTGCCGTCCACGCAAGCAAAGCCGACGTGCCTGCTTTTCTCGCCAGGTACAAGTATGTGTGGTTCGTGCTTGTCAGCATCGCTTTTGGATATGCCTTCCATTTATTAACCATCAAATATATCTTTCTGGGCGACCTTGACATACGACCGAAGCAAATAGAACAGGGGGTACTCATGCCCGACGAATATCTTACCATGTTGTTTCACAAGCACGTATATGCTTTATTACATTCAAAATTCGGGACTTCGGGACTTCAAACGGTTCGGTTATTTGATTACGTTTGCGGTTCGTTCTTTATTTTCATTTCATTATGCACGTCAGACCTGTTGGGAAACACGTTTCTCAAAAAATTATCCGTCTTTCTTATCAGCACGCTCTCGTGTGCCATCCTGCTTCAGTTCTGCGGCTATACCGACGTCTATGCGCTCCCGGTGCTGTTTTTAAGCCTTTATCTCTTTACCTGCATTTTACATCTGAAGGGTAAAATCGGCATCTACCTGCCTTTCATTATCTTACTGACAGGCATCGGTTTCCATTTATTGCTGGTTTGCCTGTTTCCTTCTTTTATCTTCCTGTTTTACCGAAGCGTATTGTGGAAATATCCGCTGTTCCGTAAAAAAAACACCATCATCACGCTTCTCGTGCTGGCATCTCCCTTTCTGTACGTGGCTTTCCACAAATTTGCCCTGCCTAAAATGATACCGATCAGTTCGGACGACGACAGTCTGATGACGATGTTTTCGGCCAGTCACTGGAAAGAATTTGTCAACGCGCAACTTTTAGCTTCCGGTATCGGATTTTTATTATGGATCGTCACGCTGCTGCATAGCCTATTGAATCGCATCAAATACGATGCCATGCAATGGTTTTTGTTCATTGCTTCGTTGTCCATTCTCGGACTTGTCTTTGTTTTTAATGCGCTTCGCGGTTCTGGAGACTGGGATATCATGTCATTTGCAGCCATCGTATACAACCTGAGCAATGCTTGCTATCTCCTTTCGATGCACAACGCAAAATGGTGCCACAACATCAAATACGGGGTTGTCATGATGGCCGGTTTTTCCGTTTTGCATACCTCGTTCTGGATCGCGACGAACAAGACGGATGCCTCCATTGAATGGGTGGAGCAGGCTTTTATGGACGATCCTGCCGGTTATTATAAAATGTCATTCAACAACGAAGCGATGCTGGCGTCTATGTTTCATGCCAACAAGCTGTACGACAAATCATTGAAATGGCATCAGAAGGCATACCGCAAGTACGTTTACGATCCGCGAATAGGCTTTAATTATGCCGTTTTACTTTTAAGTCTGGATCGGAAAGATGAAGCGATAGCTATCCTTGAAAATTCAGTAAACAGGTTTCCGGATTACTCGCCCCCTTATCCTCAATTGGCCAGAATCTATTCTGACAGCAACAACCCTGAATCTTTATACGTTTTATTGACAAAGATGGAGGCAGCCTACAAAAACAACCAAAGTCAGTTCGAACTCCGGTTGCCAAAAGAAAATATAGATGCGCTTCTGGGCCTGTTAAATGAAATGAGAAAGAACTAAGGAAAAAGAATTGGGGGAAAGAATTGAAGGAGCGGAAACACCGGCTAAAGCCTGTTGCATTTTAGCAGCACTTTTTGGTTGTCGGACAGCGTTGTTGCCATCAGATAGACGTTTCCACCGTCGGCTATACGCGTTCGGTTGCGTAACTCGTCAGCCGAAATCGGAAAATTTCGAACCGTAATATTTGCTTGGGGGATAGTGACATGCAGGGTTTTGACCATCCGGTTGCAAAACGGGATAATTTCTGCTAGCTCGAATGACTTGCCGGGAAACGACGTGATGAGCCGGTTGGATGTATACAGGTGGCTGCTTGCGTGGAGTTTTTCTACATGATAGCGGTTTGCGACCGACTTATAGGCGCCGGCTTTCAAGATGGACGCGTTTGGTTCGTATAAATACCGACCGGCCTGCTTGGCAAAGGCGACAGTCGCGGCATGTTCGTCCGACAAGCGAAAACGAAAGGATTGCTCCGTTCCATCCGTTGCGAAGTTCACGCAATAAACGGTCGGGTCGGATATCGTCGTTTGTGCTCGACTGGCATCCGGCGAACGCACCATCAATAGTTCCTTACATTCGTTTTTTACGGCGACAACATGAATCGCTTGCGTATCCGGCAGTTGTTTGAGCGCCTGCGTCATATCGAGCATCGGTGCGAGTTTGACAATCATGCAGCATGTCTTTGGCAACAAGTCGATTATTTTCATCAAGTCGGGCTCACAGTCGCGTATGGCAAAAAGCCGCCTGTTGCCGGTTCCGCGACGTGCAGGGTCTGCGTAGAACACCGTAGCGCCGGTGATACGCCTGTCGTTACTGGCAATCAATTCAAGCGAATCGCCCTGGATGACATCAATCGTTGAAACGCCAAGCAGGGAAAAGTTGTAACGAGCCGCACTGCAATAGACTTCCTCCCGCTCCACATACGTTGTTTGTCGCGCTTTACGTGCAAAAAACCAGGTATCGATCCCCAAACCGCCTGTCAGGTCGCACACCCAATCGTCCGACCTCACCAATCGCTGTTTGTACAAAGCGGTCATTTCCGACGAGCACTGCTCGGCAGCCAGCGTTGAGGGGAAAAAAAGCCGGTCGTCCCGATGCCATACCGGCAGCTTGTCTTTCGTCCGACGTCTTGCCTTCAGCTGGATAATGGCCGCTTCCATATCCACGCCCTGATAACGGGAGGCGTGCAACAACAGTTCCGACGGGTCATCATTCGGATGCTCCCGTACGAATTTTCTCAATGATTCCGTCATTCGCATCGGCACAAATATAGCTGAAATTTTTGAAATCACACACAGGTGGATAAAAATTTCTCGACAAAAACAACAGCAAGTACGTCATTGGTAACTTCGATCGGATATAAAAATATGCCAGCAAATTTTGTATATCGCTCAACTTTCGCTATCTTTGCACCCACATTTTAAAATATTTATCCGGATGAAAATTTTCAAATACACGGTATTATTGGCTGCGATGCTGCTGACGTCGTTTTGGATGCACGCCCAGCAAGAAAACATCAATACGGCGAATTACGACGGAACGGTCGTTGTCCTAACGAAAAAAGATTTTTTAGAAAAGGTCTACAACTACGAGAAAAATAAGGATCGTTTTGTATATGAGGGCACGTTGCCCTGCATTGTTGACTTTTATGCCGACTGGTGCGGGCCGTGCAAAACAGTTGAACCCATACTCAAGGAACTGGCCAAACAATATAAGGGTAAAGTCATGATTTACAAGGTAAATATTGACAATGAACGTGCGTTGGCATCGGCTTTCGGCATCCAGTCCATCCCTACTTACTTTTTCATTCCGGTAAAAGGCGCCCCGCAATATATGATGGGGGCATTGCCGCGCGATACGTTTGTAAAAGTGATTGAGACCGTATTACTGAAATAAACAAAAATAATGGAATACAACACGAAAGTAAAACGCCTCTCCCTGCCGGAGTATGGGCGTAACATTCAAAACATGGTAGACTTTTGTCTTACCATCAAAGACAGGCAAGAGCGAAACCATTGCGCCAACACCATCATAAGCATTATGGGAAATATGTTTCCTCAACTTCGCGACGTGAATGACTTCAAGCATATCTTGTGGGATCACTTGGCCATCATGTCGGATTTCAGGTTAGACGTAGATTACCCGTTCGATGTCATTAAGAAGGATAATCTATACAGGCGACCGCCATCCATACCGTATGACAAGAAGGAAATTATTTACCGTCATTACGGAGAAATGCTTGAACGTCTGATCGACACAGCCTCCGAAATGGAAGATGGCGAAGAAAAAGAAGTATTGATTCGCCTGATTGCCAATCAAATGAAGAAGTCATATCTAATATGGAACAAAGATTCGGTTGATAATCGTAAAATACTGAAAGACTTGATCGACCTGTCGGAAGGCCGGATCGTACGCAATGAGCATACGGTCAAGTTTGCCGACATATCAAGCCTCGTTGAAGCGCCGCCCCGCCCGCAGGTTTCGAAAAAGAACAAGAAAAACCATTCACGCAAGTGACAATGAGTTCGTTTGTTATAGAAGGCGGCCATGCGCTGCACGGCGATATTTATCCACAAGGCGCAAAAAACGAGGCCTTGCAAATCATTTGCGCCACCTTGCTTACCTCCGAAGAGGTCGAGGTGCACAATATCCCGGATATACTCGACGTCCGCAATCTCGTCTGTCTGATGCAACAAATGGGCGTCAAGGTACGACGCATCTCCGACGAAGTCTGTTCGTTTCAAGCCGACGATTTGAATCTTGACTTTATTTATTCGGAAGCGTATGCCCGCAACGCCTCCTCACTGCGCGGTTCCGTCCTGATGGTTGGCGCATTGCTCGGTCGTTTCGGAAAAGCCGTACTTCCACAGTTAGGAGGCGACAAGATCGGACGCCGGCGTCTTGATACCCATCTGATAGGGTTTCAGAAACTGGGAGCGACACTCCATTACGACACCCGCCTTCGCGGCTATGAGATAACATCTTCCGGATTGAAGGGCGATTACATGCTGCTCGACGAAGCATCGGTAACCGGTACGGCCAATATCATCATGGCATCCGTGCTGGCCGAAGGTACGACAACCATCTACAATGCAGCGTGCGAGCCCTACATCCAGCAACTGTCAAAAATGCTCAACAACATGGGAGCCAGGATATCCGGAATAGGCTCCAACCTACTCACCATCAAAGGTGTACAGTCGTTACACGGAACTACCCACACCCTGCTTCCCGATATGATTGAAATAGGCAGTTTCATCGGGATGGCTGCCATGACAGGCTCTGAGATCACCATCAAACACACCTGTTACGAAATGCTCGGCGTCATACCCGACACATTTCGCCGGCTGGGTATCCGGCTTGAGAAACGGGACGATGACCTGTTTATTCCTGCACAGGACAAATACGAGATAGAAACGTTTATGGACGGTTCGATCATGACCATCGCCGATGCTCCCTGGCCGGGATTGACGCCCGACCTGTTGAGTGTCATGCTCGTCGTTGCCACACAAGCAACAGGCAGCATACTCATCCACCAGAAGATGTTTGAAAGCCGCCTGTTTTTCGTGGACAAGCTCATGGATATGGGAGCGCAAATCATACTCTGCGACCCGCACCGTGCCACGGTGATCGGACATGGCAAACGCAGGCAACTGCGAAGCGCCAACATGGTATCGCCAGATATCCGCGCCGGAATCGCCCTGCTGATCGCCGCCATGAGTGCCAATGGAATCAGTAGAATCGACAATATTGAACAAATAGACCGGGGATACAGTCAAATAGAAAAACGGCTGAACAAACTCGGAGCCTGTATCACGCGGAATAATTAGACGTTTTTTTCAGACGGACCATTATCCGTCTCTACAAAAAGGAATCATATCGGACATGATAAAAGAAGAAGATTTACAAAACATAGGCATCTTCGCCAAACCGCATGGCGTGAAGGGCGAGATTTCGCTCATTACGGACGATGACCTGACCGGTATGACGGGCAACGATTTTATCGTGTGCAGCATCGACGGCATTTGCGTACCTTTCTTCCTTGAATCAGTCCGCCCCAAAAGCGCCTCCAACACGCTTGTAAAATTTGAAAATCTGGATTCCGAAGACAAAGTGAAATTTTTGACGGGCAAAACAGCCCTCGTCCCATCAGGGCTGTTACCGCACGCTGACGAACGTCCGTTCCGCGAAAAATCGTTGATAGGATATACCGTCGTCGACGACCGCTTCCGTTTGAAGGGCGTGGTGAGCGATGTGGACGACAGCACCCCAAACGTCCTGCTACGTGTCGATTGGGGGGGCAACAACATCCTTGTTCCCCTGGCACTTGTCACGTCGATACAGCATGACCTTCAAACGATGAACGCCTCCCTGCCGGATGGATTTTTAGAATTATTCACCCACAGCACATGAAACAGCGAAATAAATCATTCTGGAAACGCGTCCGATTCAAATATAAATTATCGTTCTTCAACGAATCGATGCTCGAAGAGGTGTGGTCGTTCCGGTTATCCCAATTATCGGTATTCATCTACATTTTTCTGTTTGCCGCGATCCTGATAGCCGTTACTTCCGTCCTTATTATCCTGACGCCCATACGCAATTATCTGCCGGGGTATTTAGATATGGAAGTACGTAACGCGATTCTACAAAATGCGCTAAGAGCCGATTCACTAGAAGAAAAATTACATTCCCAGTCGCGCTATCTCGAAAACCTGACGGATATCCTGACCGGTAATATCGACATGGATTCCATGCAATACAATCATTCGGCGTCCGGCTTTGTCGCCGATTATGACATACCGCGCGGCGTATATGAATCCGACTTCATCAAACAATTTGAAGAAGATGAAAAATACAGCCTTACGGCGCTGAGTCTCAACCCTTTGCAAACCGAAATATTTTTCTACAAGCCCATTAACGGGATCATTTCAGCCACTTTCAATAGCAGTAAATCGCACTTTGGAATCGACCTGACTTCGGCTCCGAAAGAAAACGTGATCGCCATCCTGGACGGCACGGTCGTCTACACGGGATTCGATCCCAATTATGGAAATATTATCACCATCCAGCATAAAAATGATTTTATTTCCATCTACAAGCATAACGACATACTCTTAAAGGAGATTGGCGACCGCGTCGTCACAGGCGAGGCGATAGCGATTGTTGGAAATACAGGCAAGCTATCGACCGGGCTGCATCTTCATTTCGAGCTTTGGCACAAAGGCGCTCCCGTTAACCCTGAAGAATTTATTGCATTTTAATTATGGCACGACAATTGGCGATCATCGGTTCTACGGGTTCTATCGGTACACAAGCCTTAGAGGTTGTCAGCGAACACAGGGAAATGTTCGAGGTATACGCGTTGACGGCTAATGACAATGCGGAACTGCTGATCGAGCAGGCGCATCGCTATTTGCCCGATACGGTTGTGATTGCCAACGAGCAAAAATATCCGGAAGTAAAAGAAGCGCTGGAAGACCTGCCTGTCAAAGTTTGGGCCGGCACGGATGCCATCGCCCAAGTCGTGACTGCCGGTCCGATTGATATTGTCCTTACGGCGTTAGTTGGCTATGCGGGCCTTCGTCCTACGATCGAAGCGATCAAGGCTAAGAAAACCATTGCACTGGCAAACAAGGAGACGTTAGTCGTGGCGGGCGAACTGATTACGCGATTGGCAAATGAGAACGAGACGCCCATCATACCGGTCGATTCCGAACACTCAGCCATTTTTCAATGTCTTGACGGCATATATCACAACCCAGTCGAAAAAATTCTGCTGACAGCATCGGGCGGTCCCTTTTTTTCAAAGACAAAAAAGGAATTGGAAAATGTCACCAGGGAACAGGCGCTCAAACACCCGAACTGGAACATGGGCGCCAAAGTCACGATCGATTCGGCATCGTTCATGAACAAAGGATTCGAAATGATCGAGGCCAAATGGTTGTTTGGCGTAGCACCCGAAAAGATTGAAATCGTTGTGCATCCGCAATCCATCATCCACTCCATGGTGCAGTTCGAAGACGGCTCCATCATCGCGCAGTTGGGATTGCCCGACATGAAAATCCCTATTTCGTATGCGTTTTCATACCCCCGGCGACTCAAGAACGCCGCTCCGCGAATTGATTTTTTTTCAGGCAGGTCGCTCACGTTTGAGCAGCCCGACAACGACCGGTTTCGCAATTTAGCCTTTGCTTTTGCAGCTATCAATCGGGGCGGTAACATGCCCTGTATATTGAACGCAGCCAATGAGATTGCGGTAGAGGCCTTTCTGAAGGGAAAAACCGGATTCCTGCAAATGAGCGATATCATCGAACAAACGATGGCCAAAACTTCGTTTATCGCCAATCCGGCGTATGACGATTATGTGCTGACCGATGCGGAGGCGAGAAAAATTGCAAGGCAGTTTTTTAGAGTTTAGAGTTTAGAGTTTAGTCCGCCGCGCCGCGCGAGGCGAGCGTAATAAAAAGGATAATTTTTCGTTTTACAGGAATATACATTAATAAAAATAATTATAAATTGAACTTGAGTTTATGGAAACATTTTTATTGAAAGCGCTACAACTGATCGCAAGTCTCTCTATTTTAGTACTCATTCATGAATTTGGGCACTTTGTTTTTGCACGTCTATTCAAAGTGCGTGTCGAAAAATTTTATCTCTTCTTCGACCCCTGGTTTTCCATCTTCAAATTCAAACCGGAAAAAAGCGATACCGAATATGGAATCGGATGGCTTCCGTTGGGAGGTTATTGCAAGATTTCCGGCATGATCGACGAATCGCTCGACAAGGAGCAGATGTCGCAACCGCCCAAGCCCTACGAATTCCGTTCAAAACCATCCGGCCAGCGCCTGCTGATTATGACCGCGGGGGTTATCTTCAACTTCCTCCTCGCCCTGTTTATCTATTCGATGATACTCCTTCGCTGGGGCGATTCTTATGTCCCGCTTCAAAATGCAACGTATGGAATGGAATACTGCGATACGTTCAAAGAAATTGGTTTTGAAGACGGCGACATACTGCTACGGGCCGACAGGTCGATGCTTGAACGGTTTAATAACGATTGCCTGCGCAGTATTTTAAAAGCCAAAACCGTAACCGTCCTTCGCGAAGGAAAGGAAGTAGTCATCGACATACCGGACGATCTGATGCAACGACTGCTTCAGGCCAACACCGGATTTGCAGACTTCCGCATCCCAATGATAATCAGCGATGTGGTATCGCAGACGGCAAAAGAAGCAGGATTAAGGGAAAATGACCGTATCGTCCGTGTAAACGGCGTCGCTACCCCGACCTATCCTGATGTCACCCATGAACTGTCGTCCAGCAAAAATCAAACCATACCCATCGAGGTAATCCGCGACGGATACCCCGTCACCATGGATATATATGTTGATTTGGACGGACGTCTTGGCATCATGGTGATTGTTGACCCTTCAAAGCTGTTCGAAACCGTTACCGTCAAGTACAACTTTTTCAGTTCCTTTCCCGCCGGCGTCGCGTTGGGCGTCAACACGCTGAAAGGATATGTCGTCAACATGAAATATGTTTTCACGAAAGAAGGAGCGAAGAACCTCGGCGGTTTCGGCACGATCGGAAACCTTTTCCCTGCCAAATGGAACTGGGGCATGTTTTGGGAACGAACTGCCTTCCTGTCGATCATACTTGCTTTCATGAACATACTTCCTATCCCTGCATTGGACGGAGGGCATGTCCTGTTTTTGCTTTATGAAGTCGTCACGCGGCGCAAGCCCGGCGATAAATTTCTCGAATACGCACAGATTGCGGGCATGGTCATCCTGTTTGCACTTTTGTTATACGCAAACGGAAACGACGTCATCCGTTTTTTCTTTAAATAAACGAACTACTGCACTTGAACGATGAAACGGGCATTACATCAATTGGGCGAATATGTGTTGCTGATGAAGAAGACACTGACTGTTCCTACACGGTGGAACATGTTTTTCAAACAGTTAATAAAAGAGATTTACAAACTGGGGTTCGATTCCATCTGGATTGTCATTATCATTTCGATCTTTATCGGTACGGTGACCACTATCCAGATATCGTTAAACATCAGTTCTCCGCTGATACCCAAGTTTACGATTGGCTATACGACACGCGAGATTATACTGTTGGAGTTCTCTTCGTCCATCATGTGCCTGATTCTGGCAGGTAAAGTGGGCAGCAACATCGCCTCCGAGATAGGCACGATGCGCGTAACCGAACAGATTGACGCGTTGGAAATGATGGGCGTCAACTCCGCCAATTTCCTGATTCTGCCCAAGATCGGCGGACTGATGCTGTTCATTCCCGTATTAGTGATCGTCAGTATGGTCACAGGCATTTCGGGAGGCGTGTTTGCCAGCTACCTGAATGGCGTCGACATGACCCCTGCAGCGTTTGAGTTCGGGCTGCAATACTATTTCACCCCCTACTATATCACCTATTCGATCATCAAGTCGGTCGTTTACGCTTTCCTCATTTCTTCCATCGCATCCTTTCTGGGCTATTCGGTGAAAGGCGGATCGCTGATGGTTGGAAAAGCCAGCACAAACGCGGTAGTGACGAGCAGCGTCATGATTCTGCTGGCCGACGTCGTGTTAACCCATATCATGCTGACCTGAGATGATCGAGATAAAAAACATCACCAAATCGTACGATGGCCGGTGCGTTATTCACGATATCAGTGCAATCTTCGAGACGGGAAAGACGAATTTGATCATCGGCAGGAGCGGTTCCGGTAAAACCGTTCTGTTGAAAAATGTGATCGGACTTGTCACGCCCGATTCCGGAGAGATTCTGTTCGACGGTCGCAGTCTGTTGAAAATGAAAAAGCACGAAATACTCATGTTAAGACGAGAAATGGGATTGCTCTTTCAGGGGTCAGCCCTGTTCGACAGTATGACCGTGCTGGAAAATGTGATGTTTCCGCTGGAAATGTTTTCGCGCGATTCGTATCCTGAGCGCATGAACCGCGCGATATCCTGCCTCGAACGGGTCGACCTGTCCAAGGAATCCTATCACTGCTATCCATCCGAGATAAGCGGTGGCATGATGAAAAGAGCCGCCATCGCGCGCGCTATCGTGCTACATCCCAAATACCTGTTTTGCGACGAGCCCAATTCAGGCTTAGACCCGAAAACGGCGCTTATTATCGACGAACTGATTCACGGCATTTCGCACGAATACGAGATGACGACAGTCATCAATACGCATGACATGAATTCCGTCATGAATATCGGAGAAAATATCCTTTTTATTAAAGACGGCATGAAGGCTTGGGGAGGCACGAAAGACCAGGTAATTCATTCAAACAACCAGGCGCTCGACGATTTCATATTCGCCTCCGAACTGCTGCGAAAAGCGAAAGAATCGGATGGTTTAAACGAAAAAAAATGAAACTGTATAGACTTGTAGAGATTGTTTTTCGTGATTTAAGCGTACCTTTGCAGCGCAATTACTGAAAAAGACTTCCTGCATCTTCCTAATGTTGCCGTTTTTTTAAGTTGCAAAAATGTAATAATGAATGAATTAATTAATGAGTGTACAAAGTGGAAAAAAATTTTATGAAAATGAAACGAATAGCATTATTTATTTTACTTGGTTTTTCTTTTTACGCATGCGACAACAGGGTGTTTGAGCCTGATCCGGTAGACCAGCCTTACAATCCGGATGTAAAAACCATCTCCCTGAAAATTCATGTGCCTTCCAACAGTTTGCCTACATACGCTGCCGAAGCAGCCTCGCCGAATGAAAACGTGATCGATTCCATTTTCGTTCATGTTTATCAAGGCGGTTCTTTCTTGCATGAAGACAAATTCAAACTCGGTGACCTCAATAATGGCCTTACCGTAATTAACGACACCACCTTGAATCTTGCTTATGAGGTTGACGATATCACAACGCCCCCCCTGCTTGTCAAGGTTTTTGCCAATAAAAGACAGCCGGCAGTAATTAATTCAGAAATTGTTTCACCAACGGTCGGCACGCCGGGAACCTATTTTTACATGAGCGGCCAAGTTGGATTGACGCCACCCGGCACAGCCTATACCGGAACGGTACATATCGAACGCAATGTGGCGAAACTTCGCCTGAACGTCTCGAAAAACAGCATTTACATGCCTTCGGATTTAGAGATCGACTACGACCATATCAGTGTAAAAGTACTAAATGCGGCTAACAACACCTCCGAGTTCCGCGAAAAAGACCCTCCGGGCATCGGTTACATTGATTATGCCGCACGGACTGCCAACCGGGGCGCTTCGATCACCAATGGCGGAAAGATTGACTCCATTTACCTGTATGAGAACTATCGATCGAACTATGCCGGTAACTTGCCGACCGACGGCAAGCCGACCATCATAGAAGTTACGATTCCAACCATGTCGGCCACTGAAGGCAATAGAACCTCAACCTACCCCTACACGTTGCATACGGCGATGACCGGCGATACCATTTTCCGTAATTATATTTATACATTAGATATCAAGGTTCAAGGTCAAAGCCTGGATCCGCTGATTACCATGGACGTGTTGCCATGGAACGACGTCCCGATGGACGGTTCGATTAACGGCACCTACCTTTCTTTGGACAAATCCGAAATATCGTTCGACCCCGTTACCGGCGAGATCATCGTCAATTATTGTACGGACGCGCAGGCGATCTATTTTAATTTTGATGATTTTAACCTTGCTAATTCGCATAACGGCGCAAAAATACGCGGCAATATACAAACCGAAGGAATCGACACCTCGCTCGTCAGTTTTCCGCTCGCCCCCATCGGATTTCAAGATGCACAAATTATCATCGACCAGCAGCATTGCGGTTCCTTTAAATTTAAATTAAATCCCAATGATTTCCCAGGATTCCCGAATATTGACTTCAGCGGTCAAATATGCATGAAAGCCGGTAATATCATTAAATGCTTGACATTCCCTGCGCGTAACACTTTTGATGCACATTTCATTGTGGGCGAACCCATTTTTGATGGCGAACTGTTTACGAAAGCAACCTGCGTGAAAACCAACCAGAAAGAGAGCAACTGGCTTGAGGTATCCACGCAGCGTTATTATTATGATCTGACTACCGGCGTGAAGACTGCAAGCGACGCTTATGGCGTTACCTCCTCCGCTCCAGAAGCGCAACTATACCTGCATTTGGATGAAAACCTGAGCGGAGCGACGCGAAGTGGAATCGTCACCCTTGTCAATTCGAATACAGGCGTAACAAAGGCAATCACCGTCACACAGCTTCCGGCAATCCCGATAGGCCGGTTTGGCTATGTCGCAAATGCTACCGATTACATTTCTGACGACAGCGTCTACAATAATCACTTGTACACCGAGCAACTCCACGAGTATACAGAGCCTGTTCTTGGACTCAAAATGCCGCGATATACGAATGTGACGTCGAATACGCAGGCATCCAGAAATGCTTTGTACAACGGACGGATGACGACCATTGGCAATTTTGTCTTTGGCGATTACAGTAATAATTTCAATTATTCAAATGCTTTGTTTATGGCCATGAACTACTGTGCGCAAAAGAACAGGCTTACCTTGAATACGGTCAATGATTCCGTGAAATGGTATTTGCCCTCACAGGCCCAGTTGATGGGTATGTGGATTACTTTTGAATCCTACAAGGCGGTTCCAACTTCCACCTTTATCGCCGACATTTATTGGAGCGCGACCGATAACGAAGGTTATGATACGCAGGCACAATATATTGACTTCCAGTTTGGTAACATTGGTCACTATGAAAGGACGCGGACGCACTGGGCGCGTTGCGTAAGAAATGGCACTTCAACGTCCGCAACCAACACGATGATACAATTTAACTCGTCGGGCAACTATGCCTGGATTAACTTTGGCGTTCAATCCGGCCTTCCTGCCGGTTCGTTTTCGCTAACTCCCAAAACACCTTTTAGTGGCGACGAGCATGCGCTTGACAATCGAACCGTCTACGAACGGTTGCGCGTTGCCAGGGCCGACTATGTCAGCGGTGGCACCAGTTTATGGCCAGCCACGCAAGGTTGCGGGTCGTATGCGGAGGGTATTGCGACGACAGGCTGGCGTCTCCCGACACAGCGCGAGTTGCAGGCAATATGGATATTGCAGGATGAAATAGCGAAGCTTTATCCGTCTTCTTTTGAAAAACTGTCGCAATCGCATTATTATTGGAGCGGGACTTATGCCCATTATTCCGAAACGAACGGCACGAATGCGTGGGTCATTTATGGAGGTAGCGGTTACTTTCAGCGGGGAGGAGCAGGAAACATGCCTCATCAATTGATGACAACGCCCAACCGGATACGGTGCGTATTGGAATTGCCCTAACAACATTGGTTTCATTATTCATTATTACAATACTTTTTTAGCCGGACAATATCCGGCAAAAGCAAAAAAGCAGCTATCGTGAGATACCTGCTTTTTTTGTTTTGTAGCGATTCGTAATTCGTAATTAGTAATTCGTAATTAGTAATTAGTAATTAACCCAAACGCCTCCTTGATTTTCCCTGTATAGTCTAATTTTTCCCAGGTGAACAACTCCACATCCACGACGAAGGGTTCGCCATAACGCGAGGTGAATTGTTTCTTGACAAATTTGGGCGTACGTCCCATGTGTCCATAAGAGGCTGTTTCAAAATAAATTGGATGCCGCAGCTTCAGGCGTTCTTCGATGGCTTTGGGGCGCATGTCGAAGAGGGTATTTATTTTTGCTGCAATCTCGCTGTCCGACATGTTCACTTTTGAACGACCGAAAGTATTTACAAAGATATTCATCGGCTTTGCCACGCCGATTGCATAAGAGACCTGAACCAATATCTCGTCGGCCACGCCCGCAGCCACCATATTTTTTGCAATATGGCGTGCTGCATAAGCAGCTGAACGGTCTACTTTCGACGGGTCTTTTCCCGAAAAGGCCCCACCGCCATGTGCCCCTTTTCCGCCATACGTATCAACGATGATTTTTCGTCCGGTCAGCCCGGTATCACCATGCGGCCCGCCAATGACGAATTTACCGGTTGGATTTACATAATAGGTGATTTGGTCGTTAAACAGCGCTTGTACCTTGGGCGGATAAAGCGCTTTCACGCGCGGGATAAGCAGGTTCTTTACATCTTCAGTAATACGTTGCTGCATCTTTTCATCGGCTTCCGCCTGTAAAAGTTTATTTTCGGCAACGATAAATTCATCATGTTGCGTCGAGATGACGATCGTTTTGATGCGCAAAGGCGTTCCGTCATCATCATATTCGATCGTCACCTGGCTTTTGGCGTCAGGTCGCAAATAGGGCATTTTCTCAATTTCCCCTTTACGTATGACCGCCAACTCTTTTAGTAAGCCATGCGCCAGGTCGAGTGCCAAGGGCATGAAATTGTCGGTCTCGTTTGTAGCATAGCCAAACATCATGCCCTGGTCGCCTGCGCCCTGCTCGTAAGGATCGCTTCGTTCGACTCCTCTATTAATATCTACACTTTGCTCGTGAATGACCGAAAGCACACCGCTTGATTTGGCCTCGAAGCAGTATTCGCTCTTTGTATATCCGATTGTCTCCATGACGCCGCGCACTGTCTTCTGGATATCCACGAAAGCATTCGATTTCACTTCACCGGCCACAACTACCTGACCGGTTGTAACTAAAGTTTCACACGCCACCTTAGCGTCCTTGTCCTGCGCTAAGAATGCGTCTAAGATAGCATCCGAAATCTGGTCGGATACTTTGTCGGGGTGTCCTTCCGACACCGATTCTGATGTAAAAAGATAACTCATCACCTTGTTATTTAAAAAGTTAAACATGTTGTAATGAATTAACGGTGGGAGGAATGAAGCCTAACGGCCAGGATAACAATCTTCAATTCGTTTTAGCATTTTTTCCCGTGGTTGCAAGCAGTTCAAATCTGTCCACGTCAATTCGGCTACAAAGGTAGTAATTAGTTTTCAGTTAGCCGTCATCAATCGTCCGTTTTTTTTTGAAAAAGTGCTATCAATTACTATTGACTTCAAACTCGTTGTTGTCTTCATCAAAGAATTTATATTCGAGTAATCCGAGCATTTGGTCGGGGATCAATATCATGCCCCTGGCATATTTCCATTTCCATTTCATTTTCAATGACATCACGCCTTTCGTCACATAAGCAAACACGTACGGGTGCAAGTGAAGTTTAAACCGTCTGACTTTCATTTTGTTTGTCAGTACGTCAATCTTTTCTTCCAGCGTATCCGTAAACAAAAGGGACGGCTTGGTCTGTCCTGTACCCAGACAGGTCGGGCATTTTTCCGATGTATCCATATCAAGCATTGGGCGGACATGTTGCCTTGTGATCTGCATGATTCCGAATTTGCTCACCGGCAGGATATTATGACGTGCACGGTCTTTCGACATGGCAGTCGACAGGTGGTCGAACAATTGTTGACGGTGTGCGGCATCGGCCATATCAATAAAGTCCACCACGATAATACCTCCCATATCCCGCAATCGCAACTGCCGGGCGAGTTCGTCGGCTGCTGAAATATTCACGTTAAAAGAATTTTCTTCGGGCTCGTCGCCATTCTTATTCGAACGGTTGCCGCTGTTCACATCCACCACGTGCATGGCTTCCGTATGCTCGATAATCAGGTAAGCGCCATGTTTGAACGTGACGGTGCGTGCCATCGACGACTTGATTTGCTTTGTTACCGTGAAAGAATCGAAAATGGGGAGCTCGCCCGAATAAAATTTCACGATATCTTTTTGGTCGGGCGAGATAAGCGTGACGTAATCGAGCACATTTTTGTATACGTCCTGGTCGTTAATGTAAATATGCTCGAACGTGGGATTCAGCAGGTCGCGCAACAAGGATTGCATCCGGGAAGTCTCTTCATAAAACAGCGATGGATTTTTCGCTTTATGCAGTTTGGCAAAACTCTCGTCAAATCGTTTTTGTAATGTCTTCAACTCATGGTCGAGCTCCGCCACGCGTTTACCCTCGGCAGAGGTGCGCACAATCACGCCAAAATTTTTTGACTTGACACTCAAAATAAGTTGGCGCAGCCGCGCACGTTCTTCGTTTGATTTCAGCTTATTCGATACGGAAACCTTTTCATAGAAGGGCATTAAAACGAGTGAACGCCCCGCAAACGACAGTTCGGCTGTGAGTCGTGGCCCTTTGGTCGAGATCGGTTGTTTGACGATCTGAACCAAAATATCTTCTCCGGAGGTTAGCACATCCGATATTTTCCCCTCTTTCGGGAGTTCCGGCAGGATAGACAACTTCGAAAAGGACATACCCTTCTTCTCGCCCGAAAGAATTCTTTTCAGGTATTTCTGCTGGGTGTTGAAGTTTGAACCGAGGTCCTGGTAATGAAGAAAACCTTCTTTTTTGTAGCCTACATCAATAAAGGCGGCATTCAGTCCGGGAAGAAGTTTTTTTACTTTACCAAAATAGATATCGCCTACATCGAATGATTCATCGCGCGATTCCTTATGAAACTCGACAAGGGTTTTATCTTCGAGCAGGGCTATCGATACTTCTTTGGGGGTTACATCAACAATTATTTCACTTACCACGTTACATTCTTTACATCTCTACAAACAAAAGAACAAACTTAAAATACTAGTCCTTATTAAGTTTGTTCTTTAAATTTCCAATACAGACCTATTTCTTCTTATGTCTGTTTTTCTTCAGTCTTTTTTTACGCTTATGCGTAGCCATCTTATGTCTCTTTCGTTTTTTACCGCTCGGCATAGTTCAATCATTTAGTAGGTTCTCACTTTTTCTTTTTTGATTTCTTCTTGTCGGTTGCAATCGCATCCATGAAAACCTTTGCCGGTTTGAACGATGGGATGTTGTGTTCCGGAATAGTAATCGTAGTATTCTTTGAAATATTACGCGCTTTCTTCTCGGCTCTTTTCTTCACGATGAAACTGCCGAAACCTCTTAAGTAAACGTTTTCCCCTTCTTCCAAAGACTTTTTGATAAACTCCATGTAAGCGGTAACGATTTTTAATACCTCTGTCTTCTCTACGCCAGTACTTTTTGCTATCTGGCTAATAAGTTCTGCTTTTGTCATGTTAATTAAAATTATTATAATGAATAGTATGTTTTTATGTAAACAGACTGCAAATATACAACTTTTCTATTACCGAGAAAAAAAAAACGATATTTTTTTGCGTATTATGCTATTTTTAACATAAAAACATCAAAAAATCGCAAGTTTTAAATGTTCAAAGCCTCCTTATTTTCGTAAAACTTGTCCGTCCCGCGAAAAAAAAACGGAGAAATTTGTACGGCTCAAAAAAAGTTCGTACATTTGTATACATTATTCACTCATTAAACAATCATTATCATGTCACTGAACAAAGTTATTTTAATCGGCAACGTAGGGAAAGACCCTGATATCCGCTATTTTGATAGCGGACATGCCATCGCCAACTTTACGCTGGCCACATCCGAACGCGGATACAAGCTTGCCAATGGAACCGAAGTCCCCGAGCGAACCGAATGGCACTCGATTGTGGCAACGCGCGAACGCGCCCAATTTGTGGAGAAACATGTAAAGAAAGGCTCCTTGCTGTATGTGGAGGGTAAAATACGCAATCGTAACTATGACGGCAAAGACGGCGTCAAACATTACCTTACGGAAATTTATGCCGATCGCATTGACTTTTACTGGATTAGCAGCGGACCGCGCAAGGATGAGAAGACCGAGGCTACCGAATCAGCCAATCCTGTACCGGTAGCCCCTGCCGACATTCCAGCGCCATCAGAACCAGCCGACGATCTGCCATTTTGATCCCCCCTGCTCCCCCCCGCCCGTCGGGGGAGGGCGATGATGGGGTGCTGCAAATTGCAAAGCTTCGTTGCGTTGCTTGGTGTTATCTTACCTTGCTCGGCGTGGTCATGCGACTACGCCGGGTGAGGCATTGTCAGTTCCTAATTCCTACTTAAAAATATGCCTCTTTATTACATTCGTCAATCGCCGGTTATCGGTATATGGAAAATGGTGGAACCTTGGCAGGAGCTGTTGGAGATGTTTCAAAACAAAACCTTGTATGCTGACGACGTGCTCAAAATACAATCAGACAAGCGAAAATGCGAATGGCTTGCCATCCGGTTATTGTTAAAACGGCTTGTCGGCGCCGAGGTGCTTGTTGATTACAAGTCGAACGGAGCGCCTTTTTTAACTGGTACCCCTTATCACATCAGTATTTCGCATACGAAGGGGTATGCTGCGTTGATACTGAGCAAGCATCCGAATCCCGGTATCGATATCGAGTACCGGTCGCTGCGTGCCTTGAAACTCTGTTCGAGATTTTTGAGCGAAAAAGAATTGGAACAATTGGAACCGCCCAACTCCCATCTGGAAACGCTTGCGACGATTTGTTGGTGTGCGAAAGAAACCGCTTTTAAAGCGCTTCAGGAAAGCAATGTGGATTTCATTCAAGACTTCCACATTGCGCCCTTTACTTTTTCCGATAAAGGCGTCATTCGCTTAAAAGAAACAAAAACGGCTGCAAAAAAAACGTATTCTATTCATTATCTGGTGAAAGACGAATTCGTTATGACTTGGCTGGCATAACTTGCTTTTTCGGCTTGCACTACCTTTTGTCGAACAACAGAAGGTAGGCGGCGCCTCAGAAATAAAAATATGCAAGCATATTTTGTATTTCATTCGGCTTGCACTACCTTTTCTCAAAAAGAGAAGGTAGCTTGCACTACCTTTTCTCAAAAAGAGAAGGTAGGCGGCGCCTCAGAAATAAAAATATGCAAGCATATTTTGTATTTCATTCGGCTTGCACTACCTTTGCGGGAAAAAAAAGGCAAAAAAATAATGGACAACGCTGATTTTGAAGGATATACGGGAATTTCCATCCATAACATTACGTTTTCAAACGACATAATGCTTGTTGTTGTCCTTGTCTTTCTTACTGCCCTTGCCTGTGTTTTCAGTTTGAATTTTCCTTTGTTCGGTAAGATGATAAGCAACATCAGGGCCGGCGAACAAAGGCAAAGCATTTTTGAAACCACTGAGCAAAACAACTTTTTATTTAACACTTTCATGACGTTTCAAACGCTTGTTTTGTGCAGCATCTACCTGTTTTCGGCAGCCGTCAAATACCAATACATTCACAATGCCGACATTCAAACGACACTGCTTTCAATTGGTTTATTACTTGTCCTTTTTTTAATCTATTATTTGTTCAAACGTGTTTTATACGCCCTTTTTGGCGTGATTTTCATCGAAAAATCAACGATTAAAATGTTGATTACCAATTATCAAGCATTGTTGTCGACCTGGGGCGTTGCATTGTATCTCCCGGTCTTATGGATTTTGCTTTCCGACACCTATCTTTTTATTACTATTATTACGCTTATATTCAGCTATTTATTATTCAAAATCATACTTGCATTAAGATTTATTCACGTATTTTATAAAAAAAATACAGGTTTTTTGTTTTTAATTTTGTATCTTTGCGCCCAAGAAATAGCGCCATTGGTCTTTTTATATCAGGGCATGATCTTTATGTATAATATTATCGAACGAAATTACGCATGGCAGTGACTATTAAAAAAATGTTGGTTTCCCAACCGCAACCCGAAGCAGGCAAATCCCCTTATTTTGAAATCGCAAAGCGGTATGCCGTTGAAATTGATTTCAGACCGTTCATAAAAGTTGAACCATTACCGGCAAAAGAATTTAGGCAGCAGAAAGTATCCATACTTGACTACAGCGCTATTGTCTTTACGGCGCGAACGGCAGTCGATCACTTTTTCAACTTGTGCGACGAGTTGCGTATTTCAATTCCCGAATCGATGAAATATTTCTGCATGACCGAGACGATTGCCGTCTATTTGCAGAAATACATCACCTACCGCAAGCGCAAAGTTTTTTACAGCCTGAACGGGCATTTGGAAGATTTGGTGAAGTTAGTGGGAAAACATTCGAAAGAAAGATACCTGATTCCGGTCTCCGATGTCCACAAAGACGACTTGATGCGAAGTCTTAACACCAAAAAAATCCATTATAAGACCGCCATCATGTATCGAACCGTCAGCAACAATTTCACGGAAGAAGAAAAATTCGACTACGACTTGCTGTTGTTTTTCAGTCCGTCAGGCATCACGTCCTTGCTGAAGAATTTTCCGTCTTTCAACCAGAATGATATTTGTATTGGATGTTTCGGGCCGACAACCGCAAAAGCAGCTATTGAGGCTGGGCTTCGTTTGGACATCGAGGCGCCCACTCCCGAAGCGCCTTCGATGACTGCCGCACTTGAACTTTATCTTAAAAACGAGACGAATAACGGAAAAACCTAAAAGATGAAGGCCGTTGAAAGGAAGTTATTTGCTAAAAACGAACGTCTGTGTTTACAAAAAGATATCAATAGACTGTTTGCCGCCGGTAAGACTTTCGTATCCTATCCTTTACGAATCATCTACCTGCCGGTCTCAACAGCTGATTCTGCTGCATCCGGTCTATCGATTTTGGTCAGCGTCCCCAAAAAACGCATGAAGCATGCCGTAAAACGCAATCGCATCAAACGCCTTATTCGGGAGAGTTTCAGGCTTGTTAAAAGCGAATCTACAAGTTGCATCGAACAAAAAGGAAAACAGCTTCATATCGCTTTCATCTATATGCGTGATGAGATGACGCCTTTTGCCGACATGGAGAAATCCGTTCGGAAGGCGCTTGAAATGATAAAGGTTCGCTGTGCGCAGCATTTTTAACTTTCAACTTTCAACTTTCAACTTTCAACTTTCAATTGACATGAAATTGCTGACAAACATTTTTTTGTTTCCTGTCTATGTGTACCGGTATTGCATATCCCCGCTCACACCTGCCAGTTGCCGGTTTACGCCCACATGCTCCGAATATGCCATTCAAGCCATCAAAAAACATGGCCCGATCAAAGGGTGTTACTTGACGATCAAACGCATCCTGCGCTGCCATCCGTGGGGAGGTAGCGGCTATGACCCTGTCCCTTAGCTTTTTAGTTGTCAATAAAATCGACCATCCATAACGATCAAGGCTCCATGAAATTTTACAATTTTCATACACATCAACCCAATTTTCATCCCGACGTGATAGCCATTGAGTCATTTGACCTATCCGAACCGCATGAAGCGCTTGATAGCCGTTACGGTCAGGATAGCTTTACGCCTGACGAAAGGACGCAAAAATCTCTTGCCGAGGCGGTTGCAAACAATAAACATTTTTTCTCCGTCGGCGTTCACCCCTGGCGTATCGAAGCGAGCAAACGGGAAGCAGCCAACCAATCGTTCGACAAAGTGAGCCAACTGGCGCGCCTTGCGAAAATCGTAGCGATTGGAGAAACCGGATTGGATAAGCATACGGCAAAGACAGCCAACGATTATCATTTTCAGCAGGAAGTATTTATTTCGCACGCGCGTTTATCCGAAGAAGTCAAGAAACCGCTGATCATACATTGTGTAAAGGCGTGGGACGATCTATTGAATATCCGTAAGGCCATCCATCCCGAAGTACCCTGGATCATTCATGGTTTCAGAGGCAAGAAGCTGCTTGCATCCCGGTTGATCGATGCCGGATTTCACCTGTCGTTCGGCATGTATTATCAAATGGAATCCCTGAAAGAAGCATGGGCTTGTCGTCGGCTTCTTTTGGAAACCGACGACAAGCAAATAGATATCCGCGATGTTTACAAGCAAGTAGCCGACGACTTAGCCGTTTCCGAACAGCACTTGGCCGAAGGAATACAGGGTTTTAGTTGAACAAATTTTACAAAAAATTCGCTTTTCGTAGAAAATAATCGCTACCTTTGCACCGCTTTATATATATATATATTAATGTACACACGATGAATTTTGTTGAAGAACTGAAATGGAGGGGCATGATCCACGACTTGATGCCCGGTACGGAGGAACAATTGCAAAAAGAAATGACGTCTGCCTATATTGGATTTGACCCGACTGCCGACTCATTGCATATTGGGCATTTGGTCAGCGTGATGATGTTGAGGCATTTCCAACAGGCAGGACATCGTCCGATAGCCCTGATTGGCGGAGCAACGGGCATGATCGGCGACCCTTCCATGAAGTCTGCCGAGCGTAACTTACTTGACGAAGCGACCTTACGTCATAATCAGGAATGTATCAAAAAACAGTTTGCCAAGTTTCTTGATTTCGATTCCGATGCGCCCAACGCAGCCAGGATGGTGAACAATTATGACTGGATGAAAGATTATTCTTTTTTGAATTTCATTCGCGATGTCGGCAAACATCTGACAGTCAATTATATGATGGCAAAAGACTCGGTCAGGAAAAGATTGAGTTCGGAGTCAAGCGAAGGGATGTCGTTCACCGAGTTCTCCTATCAGCTACTTCAGGGATTCGACTTTCTGCACCTTTACCGTACGGAAGGATGCTGCCTGCAGATGGGTGGCTCCGATCAGTGGGGAAATATTACGACAGGAACGGAGCTGATTCGTCGCATCATGGGCCCCGATTCCCACGCCTTCGCCTTAGTATGCCCGCTCATCACCAAAGCGGATGGCGGAAAATTCGGCAAGACCGAAGCAGGTAATGTGTGGCTTGACCGCCGTTATACCTCGCCCTACAAATTCTACCAGTTCTGGTTGAACGTGAGTGATGCTGACGCGGCCAAATACATTAAGATATTTACTGCCATCCGTCGGGAAGAGATCGTTGCGCTCGAAAAAGAACAAGCCGAAGCCCCGCACCTGCGTCCGCTTCAGAAACGTCTTGCACAGGAAGTAACCGTCATGGTACACTCCCGGGAAGATTACGATGCTTCCGTCGAAGCCTCTCAGCTATTGTTCGGCAACGCCACATCCGAAGCCTTGAAGAAAATCAACGAAGAGACGTTGCTGTCTGTTTTTGAAGGAGTTCCTCAATTTGAAATAGCGCGCGACGAACTGGTAGCCGGCATAAAAGCAATTGACTTACTGACCGAAAAAGCCCCTGTTTTTCCGTCGAAAGGCGAAATGCGCAAAATGGTGCAAAGCGGAGGGGTGAGCGTCAACAAAGAAAAACTGACGAGCCATGAGACTGTTTTCCGTACGGATGTACTGTTGAACGACAAGTTTATACTCGTTCAGCGCGGCAAAAAGAACTACTTTTTGCTTTTCGCTAAATAACTGACTATAAGCATCGTATTTCAAAGTTGCATTTTCGTTGAAATAATTTTCAACTTAAAATTTTCAATTTTCAAATTATTACACTACCTTTGCACCGCTTTTTGAAAAATAATCACATCATTGTCTCATGGTGTAATGGTAGCACAACAGGTTTTGGTTCTGTTTGACAAGGTTCGAGTCCTTGTGAGACAACATTTTAGCAATCTTTCCAATAAGTATAGACAGTTAACGCCTAATCCTGTTGTGGCCTGAACCCGATGGGCGTTCTTGGTTTGTTCAATACCTTATTCTTAACATGCAGTTCCGCCAGCGATTCATTGATGAGCTCTAACTGCATCCGCGTATCCTCGTTGATGTCGTTCTGGTCTTTGAGTATGCCTTCTACGTGTTGCTGTAATTCTGTAAATCTTATTTCTAACGCTCCGTATTTATCTACCGGCGGGTTTAGTATCAATTGACGCACTATCACGAATGCACGCATAATTTTGATATTTGCCGCTATTGCCGTCTTGCTTGTTAGTACAGATGATAACATTGCAACCCCCTGTTCGGTAAACGCAAATGGTTGATATCGTGCTCCGCCCCAACTTGAGGTCGCAATTTGCGTCCTTAAGATCTTCCATTCTTGTGTTGTAATCTCAAACATGAAATCATCCGGAAATCGTTCAATATTACGCCTCACCTGTTCTTTCAAGCGCTTTGTTTCCGTTCCATACATCTCGGCCAAATCAAAGTCCAACATCACCCTGTAGCTTCGAATCTCGTATATCTTGCTTTGTATCGGTAGTAGTTCCATAGCCTTTAACATCTCCGTCGCCGAAGTCAATGCCAGTCGCAAAATAAATGTCACCGTGCAGGTTTACTGGCAAAGCACTTCACGAACTAAAACAATATTTTATAAAAAAATCTTAAATTCGTTTTTCTTTTTCGGAGAAATTGCTTTTCTTTGTGGCGAAATTTGAACAGGAAATATGGACACATACCAAAGAAAAGGAAAAGTTAGCAGGGGATTATCGCACAATCCAATCATGCTACTTGCCGATAACGTAACATTAAAACGTGGGAGAATGGTCAACCCTCCCAAGAATCGAAGCCCCTAAGGAAATGATTGTTGAAATAAAACGTCGACAAGTTTGGATAGTTGACCGACGTTTGCATGAATGCTCAATTTTATTTACAAAAAATTTACTAATTTACATGATATGAAAAACTTACATGATATGAAAGACAAAATGAACATCTTTCAAAACAATTTGCCGAGGCTTCGTAAAGGTCAAATGTCACGGCATAAGCATTTTTTTAGATCGCTACAACTCATTTCGTTCGTCCTCGTCTTCTGTAACCCAATCATGATGGCAGATGACTCGAACTCGTTCTCGGATGCTGCTGTTGTCCAGCAACAAGTCACCATCACCGGTACCGTTTCCGACATCTACGGCGAACCGTTACCCGGTGTAAGCATTTTGATCAAGGGGACTTCGCAGGGTACGGCAACCGACGCCAACGGCGCTTTTTCGTTGTCAGTTCCAGATCGCAATGCCACCTTGATTTTTTCGTTTGTTGGATTCGCAAGGCAGGAGATAGCAGTAGGCACCCAAAACGTACTAAATGTCACGCTTGCCGAAGACACCCAACTGATGGAAGAGGTCGTTGTAATTGGCTATGGTACGGTAAAGAAATCCGACCTTACCGGTTCTGTCTCCTCTATCTCGGAGAAGACTTTTAAAGACCAGCCCGTAAAATCACTTTCAGACATCCTTCAAGGACGTTCTGCCGGGGTGCAGGTGACAAACCGCAGTGGTATGCCGGGAGGTGATGGCGCCCTGATTCTGATTCGCGGTACGACCTCGATTAACAAGAGCAGCGCACCACTCTACGTTGTTGACGGAATTTTTGGCGCCGGCGTGCCGAATCCTTCAGATATCCAATCCATAGAGATACTTAAGGATGCCTCAGCCACAGCCATTTACGGTTCGCGCGGCGCTAACGGCGTGGTTTTGATCACAACCAAACATGGCAAAGAAGGTAAGGCACAAGTCACTTTAGACGTGCAGTTGGGCGTGTCCAACATCATTAAGAAATATGATTTGATGAACCCCTACGAGTATGCACAGGCACTGAACGACGTCAGGGGATCGATTACAATTAGTCAGGAAGACATGCAAGCGTACAAAAACGGCACCAAAGGTATCGACTGGCAAGACCTCCTGTTTCAATCAGGTCATATTCAAGATTATAAGTTGTCGATCTCGGGCGGTACACAAAAAACCAAGTATTTTATTTCGGCCAATGTGCTGGATCAAACGGCCATTACCATTAAAACGAAATACAACAGGTACCAGTTCAGGACAAACCTGAATACAGAGGTAGCCCCGTGGTTTACTATCCTGACCAACATGAATTTTTCGAGTTCGGTAGCCCACAACAACAGCTTTGACATGCAGGGATTGCTCACTTATTCGCCCACCATGGAAATGAAAAACGAGGAGACAGGCGCCTATAACCTTGACCCGCATAACTCCTACAATTTAAATCCATACGGGCAAAGGGTGGAAGCCTATAACGACAATTATTCAAACTCTTTGAGCCAGAATGTCGACCTGCGATTCAAAATAATTGACGGGCTTACGCTATCCATTCAGGGCGCTCTTATCTATACGCACTCCCCCTCCTTTAGTTTTGCGTCAAAAAACAGGACTGCAGGCCAAGTAAGCAGCATGGGTAATTCGAGCGGTCTAAGCTTGTATTTGCAGAACACCAACAACCTGACGTATTTCAAAACTTTTGGAGACCACCAGATCACGGCCACAGGCGTGTGGGAGGTAAGTCAGTCGGAGTCAAAATCCATGAGTTTATCGGGGACATCTTTGGCAAATGAATATGTAGGGTACTATAATTATGCGAATGCGGCAACACGTACCGGAGCTAACAGCTATTCAGCGTATTCGATTGTGTCGGGACTGTTCAGGGCCATGTACACTTTCAAGAACCGCTACATGCTGACCGGAACCTACAGGGCCGATGGATCCTCGCGGTTTCAAGACGATAACAAATGGGGATATTTCCCTTCAGCCGCAATCGCATGGGATGTGGCCAAGGAAGACTTTTTTAGCGATCAAGACCTTTTCCAGCAATTGAAAGTGAGAGGCAGCTATGGCATTACCGGTAATCAGGGAATTGATATTTACAGTACGCTGGGGATGTTGACCGCAACGACATACGGCTGGGGTACCGGAACACGTTATTCGGGGTACTGGGAAAAAGATTTTGCAGCGCCCGACGTTTCCTGGGAAAAAGTGTATCAAACCGATATCGGGCTTGATTTGAGCATGTTGAAGGGGAGAGTCAATCTATCCATCGACTGGTATTTGAAAAACTGTAAAGACCTGCTGCTGCAAAAAACAGTACCGGGGTATAACGGAGCAGGCTCTTTTTGGGTCAACATGGGCGTTGTAAAAAATACCGGAATGGATATTACGCTGGATGCTTATCCGGTCAGGAATAACGACTTCAGCTGGCAAAGCATTTTAACCGCCCAGTTTCAAAAAAACAAGGTGGTCGAACTGGGCGGCGAAGACTACCTGCTGACTTCCAACCTTAGTACTTATGGAGGTGAATTTCAGATCATAAAAGTTGGACATCCCATCGCTTCCTACTATTTGTACGAATGGGCGGGATTTGATGATGAAGGATGTAACCTGTTTCTCAATCAGGCCGGCGAAAAAGTCAGAGTCCCTGTGGGCGAAGACCGGAAAACAATGGGACAGGCCTTTCCCAAATCGGTTTTCGGATGGAACAACATGGTCAGATGGAGAAACTGGTCGGCCAATATTTTCATGAACGCCGTTATCGGTAATAACCGGATGAATTTGTCACGTGCGATCACTGCCCAAGGAGGTGGAAATAACCGATTCACCACGCTCCGCGACGCCTATTTGAAAAGCTGGGACATGGTAGCCGACAAATCACAGGCAAAATATTCAAGCATGAAACATGGTGATAACCGACGGCTGTTCCAGAGTAGTTTCTGGTTGGAAGACGCTTCTTTTCTGAAGATTAATAACATCAGCGTTTCGTATGACATTCCCAGAAAAGTGTTGAAAGCTTTAGACGCGCAGGTATCGTTAAGTGTACAGAACATTTGTACATTCACCAAATATCAGGGGATGGACCCGGAAGTCTATAGCGCGAATGTGGGAAGTGTGGGAGGTGTCGACCATGCCGCCTATCCTGTACCCAGAAGCTATACTTTGGGCTTGGTAGCAAATTTTTAACAAATAAAATTTTACAAATATGAAAAATATATTAAAAACATTAGGCGTAGTTTCCTTGATGATTTGGTTTACTTCGTGTGAGGATTTTTTGACCGAAGACCCAAAAGGAAGGTTGGCATCTGTTTATTTCTTTCAGAGCGCTGCCGACTTGGACGCTTCTATCAATGCGTTGTATTATAACCTGGCATCCGAGACTTTCAGTACGGAATATTATCTGGGTCAAAACCTGTATATGGGCGACGACATCTCTTCCAATCCAATAGGCGTTTCACTCGGCATGTACGATCGATACGACGTGGTAGACAACCATACCTGGATGAAAATGATGTGGGACCACCTGTGGAATGATATAAAATGTTGTAACTTCATCATTAATGGCGCAGGCAACACAACCGACGTTTCCGACGAAGAAATCCAGTATACCCTTGCTATTGCACATTACTGGAGGGCCTATTTTTATTTTTATATCGTTCGCACTTGGGGGCCTATCCCCATCATGCTTGAGAAAGAAGCGGACTACAGCAAGCCTTTGTGCTCTGTCGAAGAGGTGTACGACCTGATTGTAAGCGACTTGAAGATAGCGGAAGGCGCACGGATCAGATATACAAAATCGCCCTACATCATCAACGGCAGAAACAGAGTAGTCGACCAGGCATCGGCAAAAGCAACGTTGGCATACGTCTACATGACGATGGCGGGATGGCCGCTCAACAAGGGCACTGAATACTACCAGATGGCTGCCGCCAAGGCAAAGGAAGTACTCGACGGAGTGGAAAACGGCACTTACAGCAATGAGCTGTATGATGAATATTGGAAAATTAATTCGTTGTTGTACAATGACGATAATTCGGAGGTACTGACGGCGGTGTACTATAACAGGGACACCGGCGGAAACGGTTATGTGTATGCCGATTACCATACGGAAATTGCCGGTGGATGGAACAATTCGAATGCCGAGATCAAGTTCTGGTACGATTATCCTGCAGGCCCGCGTAAAGACGCCACCTATTTCCCCAAAATGTACCTCACGAATGTAGGCTTGGTAGACTGGTGGTGGGATACCGACCCGCCTTCGCGGGTGACTGTCAGACCGTGCTTCATGCGAAGCATTGAAGGGCAGGTGCGGTTTACCGATTATGACTGGAGTGACCCCCGTCCGCCACATAGTGGAAACGGCGACAGGTCCAGTAGAATCATCCACCTGGGCGAAGTCTATTTGTGGTATGCCGAAGCCATCGGACGTGCTGGTCAAACCAACGCGAAAGCCATTGAGTATGTGAATATGATCCGCAACCGCGCGGATGGTTTTGGCCCCGTTGCCGACCGTTCGACAGTAGGCGTACCGGAAATAGACCATGTGCCTGTCTATACGAATATATATCCCAACACAATGAACGCCAGCGAACTGGCTGAAGCGGCATATAATGAGCATGGCTGGGAAATTGGAGGATATATCTACGGTCAAGTGGGCGCAAGGTATTGGGACATGCACCGCATGAACCGTGTAAAAGATCATTTCGAGTTCAGGAAACAGGACCCCATGATCGAAGTAGCACCGGGCGTTTTCCGGAACATGGGAGGCATTGCCGTGCCCGGAACGTGGAGCGATAGTAAAATGTACTTACCCTATCCTACCGATGATGTGATGTTGAATCCGAATTTGAAACGGTAAAAACAATTGAAACAGAACACATCACGTTTTTTTTGAAAATTACAATCATTTTATTTAGAAAGCGTGTATTTCGGTGTAAACGGATTTACACGCTTTTTTGTATTTTTTTTATTCTATAATTACAATTATGAGAAACTTCTTTTTTTTATTTTTAGTCCCCGCTGTCCTGTTGCTGGCAGGATGCGGTTTTTCTCCGGAGAGCGCCATCGTATGCGTACAGCTTGATCCTTTGGAAAAAGTATACACGGAAGAATCGTATTTTGTTGAAAACCCGGAGACGGCGGCCGTAGCCAAAGGCGAGACGGCCACGTTTCAGTTTGTTGTCAGAAGTGCGTTCCAGATTCAGGACTTGAAGGTTGAAGCCGGTAATTTGGTGAACGGCGACCGGCAGATTGCCCCGACGCTGAAAGCGTTTGTAGCATACATTCGTGCAGGGAAACATGCGGGCGACCGCGCGGGTACGGACATTAATCCCGGAATCCGTTCGAGAGACGCGATGTTACCGCCATCCGACTATTATCCCGACTGTCTGCAGGAAGTGGAAACGGTCGATGTGGCGCCCATGCATAACCAGCCGGTATGGGTCGCTTATACCGTTCCGCGCGACGTGCCGGACGGGGACTATGAGGCGACTCTTGTTTTTACCGGCAAGATAGACGGGAAGCCCATCCGGATCACAAAGAAAGTGACCGCCAGGGTTTACCCGGTAGTATTGCCTGAACAGACTTTGTGGGTGACGCAATGGTACTCGACGGGATTCGCCAAGATGAATAACGGTGAACCGGTAGAGGCCTACTCCGACCGTTACTGGGAACTGTATACAGAACTGGCACATTCAATGCGCGACCACGGATCGAATGTGTACTTGGTAGGCGGTCCTTCCGTCCAGGCTGACGGTATGCAGTACACGTTCGATTTCACCCGCTTCGACGAACTGGTCGAATTTTTGATTCGCGAGGGCGGCCTCAAGCGGATTGCGGGTCCTCACTTGGCCGGACGGCCCAGGGGCGATTTCGGTTGGGAGGACGATTTCGAGGTCTACGTGCCGAGAGTGGGCATCAGGCCATTGAGCAACGATACGGTTCGGAACTACCTTTCGCAGTATCTTACAGCCATATACAACCATCTGGAAACGAAAGGATGGACATCGATGTATATGCAGCACATTGCCGACGAGCCGATCGACCAGAACGCCGCATCGTATAGCCGCATAGCCGAGTTTGTGAAAAAATACATGCCCGGAGTCCCTGTCGTCGACGCGATCATGTCGCGTAAATTGGCCAATACGGTCGATATATGGGTCCCGTTGCTTAGCCAGTATCACAAGGAATATCCGTTTTATCAGGAGCGACAGGCCGCCGGCGATGAAGTCTGGTATTACACCTGCGTCGTGCCGCAAGGCAATTATGCCAACCGTTTTCTGGAGCAGCCGCTGGGGCAAACACGCTTCCTGCACTGGATCAATTACCGCTACGGGGCAACCGGTTATCTGCACTGGGGGTACAATCACTGGCATTTCGACAAGACAAACGATGCCTCCGCCCTTGGCGAAACATGGGAAGGCGGCGAAGCATGGATCGCCTATCCTGCTTATGGAAAAGTGTACAGTTCCATCCGGTTAGAAGCGATGCGCGACGGGCTTGCCGACTACGAACTCCTGAAACTGCTGGATAAGAAGTCGCCCGACAAGGCAAAAGAGCTGGCCGCAAGCGTCATCCGCGACTTCGACCTTTATAACAACAATGTCCGTGCTTTCCGTTTGACCCGCCTGGAACTGCTGAAAGCATTGAGCGAGTAAGAAATCATTTAAGCCAGTCTAAATATATGAATACAATTCGGCAATTTTTGAAAAATGTTACTGTACCGTTCATCTGTATACTTTGCATTTTCAGCCTGAAAGCGCAGAACGCATCTCAAATCAAAGAAATAGAAGAAGAATTTGTAGCCTATCCTTTTTCCGACCCCGACCCGGTACCCGTCTTCGGTAACGCTTATCCCTATTTTCGTTTTGACGGTTTTACTGCACAACCAGTCAAGGCGAAGTATAAGGTGGTAATTTTGGAAAATGATTATCTGAGAATCAAGATACAGCCTGAAATTGGCGGAAAAATATGGTCGGTAGTCGATAAAACCAGCGGGAATGAAATGTATTATGACAACAAAGTTGTCAAATTCAGAGACATCTCATTGCGTGGCGCATGGACCAGCGGCGGTATTGAATTTAATTACGGCGTAATCGGTCATGCGCCAAGCAGCGCTTTTCCTGTTGATTATCTCACACGGCAAAAACCTGACGGCAGCGCGAGCTGTTATATCAGCGTGTTCGATTTGATTACACGTACACGCTGGATAGTAGAAATCAATCTGCCCAAGGATAAGGGCTGGTTCACCACCACCTCGTTCTGGCACAATGGAAATGCTGCAAGTCAGCCGTATTACAATTGGGTCGATGTGGGTATTACAGCGTCGAAAGACCTGGAACTGATCTTTCCCGGCAAACATGTGGTCGGTCACGGTTCCGAACTGATGTCGTGGCCGATGGACGTGGAGCGCGGCAAAAACCTGTCGCGTTGGGCGGAAAACGATTTCGGCCCCGACAAATCCTATCACGTTACCGGCGTTGCCTATCCTTATTTCGGCGTGTACTGGGCGGACAAAAAATTCGGGATTATGCACTATGCCGAACGCGACGAAAAGGTAGGTAAGAAGTTTTTTACATGGGCGCTATCAGACCAGGGCAACATCTGGGAAGAACTGCTGACCGACACGAATGGACAGTTTGTCGAAGTGCAGAGCGGACGGCTATTCAATCAGAACTCAACCGGGAGCAGTTACGGTCCGTATAAGCAGTTTTACTTTACGCCTTACGGGACAGATACCTGGACAGAATACTGGTTTCCGTTTAAGGAAACCGGCGGTGTGGCCAATGCAAGTCTTTACGGGGTGATCAATATTGCCGAAAAAGCCGGCGCTTTGGATGTATCGCTTTCCCCCCTGCAACAAATCAACGACACGCTCAAACTTTACGATGCCGGCGGGCAAGTCTTGTCATTGCAACCGGTACGCCTTTCCATCGCAAAGACCTTTCAGGCAAGTTTGCACGTTCCAGCCGGAAAAAGCGCATACAGGATGACGCTGTGCAACCGCGAAGTCTGGAGCAAGGAAGACCGGACAATGGACAGGCCGAACACCGGCGTCGACAAGTTCGACTACGAATCAGCCTACGGAAAATATCTCTTGGGAAGAGATTTTTCAGGAATGCGCCTGTACGACCAGGCTGAACGCCAGATCAGGGGATCGCTGGCGCTTGATCCCAACCTTATCCCGTCGTTAGTCGAAATGTCACGGCTGCATTACCGGCATCTGAATTACGATTCGGCTTATGTCTGTGCCCGTAAAGCATTGTCGTTCGATACCTACGATCCATACGCCAATTTCGAATACGGGCGTTCGGCCATGCAACTGGGCAGGACGGTCGACGCTTTAGACGGTTTTGAAATAGCAGCGCTGACCACTCCCATGCGCAGTGCGGCATACACGGAGATTAGTAAAATTTATTTTATCGCGAAAGATTATGACCGGTCTGCTGAATATGCACAAAAAAGTCTGATCAACAATAGCCTCAATATTGAAGGTTTACAAATGCTGTATCTGTGTTACAGACTAAAACCGGATTTAGGGAAACCGGACGAAATTGCTGCGAAAATACTTGCGCTCGATCCGTTCAATCAAATGGTATCATTTGAAACGGCATCGCCCGATATGCGCCGTTTTTCGGAAAAAATCCATTGTGAAATGCCGGTACAGTCGTTTCTTGAATTGGCTGTCTGGTATCATTCATTAGGTATGACAGCGGAAAGCCGCACGCTTTTAAAAGCGGCGCCCGATAATGCGGAGGCCAAATACTGGTTAGCATACCTGTATAGGGACAGCCCCGAAGAAGCCGCTTTATTGCGGGATGCCGATGCACAAAGTCCGAATTACGTATTCCCGTTCAGAAATGAAAGCAGCACAGTATTTGAATGGGCCATGTCGAAAAGCGCCGACTGGAAGCCGGCCTATTACATGGCATTGTTACAGCGCTGGACGAATAATACCGCCGAAGCTTTCGCGTTGCTGGAAAAACTGGGCGAACGTCCCGATTTTGCTCCTTTCTACGCGTTGCGCGCCCGCATGACGGTCAATAATGATTCGGATAAGGAACGTGATATGAAAAAAGCCGTCGCGTTAGCGCCGACCGAGTGGAGGTATACCCATCAGCTGACCGGTTATTATAACGGAAAAAGGGAATATGCCAAAGCGCTCCAAACAATCAAGCCCTTCTTTGCAACTCGCAGGGATCATTCCCCGACAGCGTCGCTGTATGTGCGCACGCTGACGTATAACCGGCAGTATGTCGAAGCCGAAAAGATATTGAATACGATGCACCTTTTACCTTTCGAAGGCGAAAAAGTCGGACGTGTCATGTATCGCGAAATTAAAATGATGCTGGCGACGCAGGCACTGGCAAAGGGAAACCTGAAAATAGCCGGACAGAAAGTTGCCGATACATTCCTTTGGCCGCGTCAGTTAGGCGTGGGCAAGCCCTACGAAGACATGATTGATACGCGTCTGGAAGACTGGCTTGGCGCCATGATAGCTGCCAGGTCGAAGCAACCGGAAGCGAAGGAATTGAATTTGAAAAAAGTAGCACAGTCTACCCATTCCGTCAACGACATTTCTACCTTGCTGCAATGTGTTGCATGCTGGCAGCTTGGCGAACAGCAAAAGGCAAACGACCTGTTCGGTCAATGGTCGGCGCTGCAAAAAAATACTGCGCTTCAGGAATGGGGCGACCGCTTCTATAAAAATAATCGCGATAAAGCATATCCGTTTGATATTGAGGAGATGACACAATTGATAGGCGTCGTTTCGGGCGTTCGCGATGTAAGATTGTTTTAATTTAAAATTCACTGTATGAGAAACTTGTTTTATTTATTTTTTGCCACATCTGCCCTGTTGTTTGCAGGATGCGGTTTTTCGCCGGAAAATGCTGTCGTATGTGTTCAGCTGGACCCTTTGGAAAAAGTGTTCACGGAAGAATCGTATTTTGTGGAAAATCCTGAAACGGCGGCGGTAGCCAAAGGTGAAACGGCCACGTTTCAATTTGTTGTCAGGAGTTCGTTCCGGATTCAGGATTTAAGGGTTGAGGCCGGTAATTTGGTGAACGGCGACCGGCAGATTGTCCCGACGCTAAAAGCGTTTGTAGGATATATTCGCGCAGGGAAACATGCGGGCGACCGCGCGGGCACTGACATTAACCCCGGCGTCCGTTCAAGGGATGCGGTAATACCGCCATCCGACTATTATCCCGACTGCCTGCAGGAAGTGGAAACAGTCGATGTTGAACCCATGCACAACCAGCCGGTATGGGTCACCTATACCATTCCGCGGGATGCGGCAGACGGTGACTATGCGGCGACGCTTGTTTTCACGGGCAAGATAGACGGGAAACCGGTCCGGATCACGAAGCAGGTGACCGCCAGGGTTTATCCTGTCGTCCTGCCCGAACAAACCTTGTGGGTGACGCAATGGTACTCGACGGGATTCGCCAAGATGAACAACGGCGAGCCGGTAGAGGCGTATTCCGACCGTTACTGGGAGTTATATACCGAGCTGGCGCATGTGATGCGCGATCACGGATCGAATGTGTACTTGGTAGGACGCCCTGGCGTCAAGGCTGACGGTTTGCAGTACACGTTCGATTTCACCCGCTTCGACGAGACGGTAGAATTTCTGATTCGCGAGGGCGGCCTCAAGCGAATTGCGGGTCCTCACTTAGCCGGACGTCCCAGGGGCGATTTCGGTTGGGAGGACGACTTCGAGGTTTACGTGCCGAGTGTGGGGATCAGGCCGTTGAGCAATGATACGGTTCAAAATTACCTTTCACAATTCCTTTCAGCCATGTACAACCATCTGGAAACAAAAGGATGGACATCGATGTATATGCAGCACATTGCCGACGAGCCGATCGACCAGAACGCAGCATCGTATAGCCGCATAGCCGAGTTTGTGAAAAAATACATGCCCGGAGTCCCTGTCGTCGACGCGATCATGTCGCGCAAATTAGCCAATACGGTCAATATATGGGTTCCGTTGCTTAGTCAGTATCACGAGGAATACCCGTTCTATCAGGAGCGGCAGGCCGCCGGCGATGAAGTCTGGTTTTACACCTGCGTAGTGCCGCAAGTCAATTACGCCAACCGTTTTCTGGAGTTGCCGCTCGTACAGACACGCTATCTGCACTGGATCAATTACCGTTACGGAGCAACCGGTTATCTGCACTGGGGACTTAATCACTGGGGGTATCATGACCAGACAAACGATGCTTCCGCGCTGGGTCAAACCTGGCCGGGAGGCGATGCCTTTATTGTCTATCCTGCTTATGGAAAAGTGTACAGTTCCATCCGTCTGGAAGCGATGCGCGACGGGCTTGCCGACTACGAACTCCTGAAACTGCTGGAGCGAAAGGCGCCCGACAAGGCAAAAGAGATGGCCGCCAGTGTCATCAGACACTTCGACAATTATAACAACAATGTTCGCGCATTCAGGCTGACCCGTTTGGAACTGCTGAAATTATTGAGCGACTAAGGAAAGATCTCTTTTCGTTGAGTAGGGGCAAGGCATGCCTTGCCCCTACTCAACGAAAATATCATGGTATATTGGTTGGAAATTTTTTTTATCCGTAGTGTGTAATGTCGAATATTTTATCTATTTTTGCCGGGTAAAATTATCGAAAATGACAAAGGATAAACTATTTGAGATTAGCATCAAGGGTTATAAGTCGATATCGCCTGATCATCCTGTTGAAATCATGTTTGATGATATAACCGTTTTGCTGGGCGCTAACGGATCCGGTAAGAGTAATATCATCAGTTTTTTTAAAATGCTTAATTCTATGACTTCCGGGGAGTTTCAAAAATTTGTGGAAACAGCGGGAACAAGTCAGGTTTTTTTGCATAATGGAAAAAAATATACGCAGAAAGTTGAAGGAAAACTGCATTTTAAAAGCGAAACACATATTAACCGATACGAATTCGAACTTACTCCTGCCACGCCTGACCGGTTAATAATCAATTCGGAAAAAATAGAATGGGGGAATAAAGACAGAAAACTTCAAGTTGATCTTTTAGAATCAAATTTTAAAGAATCTGCATTGGCAAACGATACAGCAGACGATACCATTCGCATTATTCGCAAAATTCTTCAGAGATGTAAGGTTTACCAGTTCCATGATTCTTCAAATGAAAGCCACATTCGGCAATCGTCGCATATTGATATTAATAATTTTTTACAGGCAAAAGGAAACAACCTGGCTTCATTCCTGTATCGTTTGAAAGAAGAATTTCCATCAAACTACAACAGGATACTCAGTTACATTCGTTTGATAATGTCGCAATTCAAAGATTTCTACTTTGATCCGAATGGCAAAGGGTATGTGTCGCTGAAATGGATGGATATTTTTTCAAACGACAATATTTTGCTGCCCGAACAGTTTTCCGACGGCAGCATTCGTTTCATTGCTTTGGCAACTTTACTGCTTCAACCACCGGAAACAATTCCAAACATTATCATTATTGATGAGCCGGAATTGGGACTGCATCCTTTCGCCATCGTACAATTAGCCGAAATGATAAAGGAGGCGTCCAAAAATACGCAGGTTATTATCGCGACGCAATCGCCCGGATTAGTCAATGAATTTGAAGCCGACCAAATTACGGTTATTGAAGCCGAAAATGGCTATTCGACTGCCCAACGATTGGATAAGGAAGAATTGAAAGGCTGGCTGGAACACTATTCAATAAGCGAATTGTGGGATAAAAATATACTGGGAGGCCGACCATGAGACAGGTAATTTTATATATCCTTTGCGAGGGATATACGGAAGAGCGTTTTGCAAGTAAAGTGTTGAAAGCGCATTTGAAAGGATACGGTATTGTGGTGAAGCCCGTCATTCTCATAACAAATAGAAAGAAAAATATAAGAGGTGGACTGCTAAACTATCAACATGTAAAAAATGATTTAGAACCATTGGTAAAGCACAGTCCGAAAAAATCCTACGAAAAACATTTTTTCACTACCATGTTCGATTTTTATCATTTACCCAACGATTTCCCCGGCTACGGTGATGCAATGAAAATACATGACTGTTACGGAAAAGTTCGCAAACTTGAAGAAAATTTCAAGCAAGATATTTGGACGGATTCGGCTTCCTTCATTCCCTACATTCAGTTACATGAATTTGAAGCGCTGGTTTTTTGCGGGTTGGAACATCTGTTGAGCGATTATCCTGATATGACAAAACAGATTGACAGTTTGAAAAAAGTTGTTGAAAATTTTGACAACAATCCGGAAAGAATTAATGACAACCCGGATACAGCGCCTTCCAAACGTATAATAAAAGCATTTGAATCACACAATCAGCATTATAACAAAATAGAATCGGGGCTATCGGTAACGAGCAAAGTCGGAATAGAAAAGTTAAAAGATAATTGCCCGCATTTCAGAGAATGGATAGAAAAATTAGAAAACTTCTCTGAAAAATGAAATTTTGGTGTTTATAGTAATCGTTTTTGATACAAATTGTTTGCTGGCTGGAACACTAAAGCGACTGAACAATCAACTGCGCGGCTCGTTTCGACGCGCCGGGCTGGCCTGCGGCTGCAATGACGCGGTCGTATCCTTCAAGCATTTGGTTTCTGTAAGCCTCGTCATGGATTATCCGCGATAATGCTGCGGTGATTTTTTGAAATGTAAAGTTGGCGCCGAACAGTTCCTGCACGACTTCGCGTCCGGCAATCAGGTTGACAAGCGAGATATAGGGAACATGGAAGAAATGTTTGAAAACAAAATTGATGAATCTTCCGCCGAAAAAATAGTAGCAGACTACTTGCGGCACGCGAAACAAGGCTGTCTCGAGGGTAGCTGTACCGGAAGTGACAAGCGCGCACGAGGCGGTGGCCAGCAGCGGATAGGTTTGTCCGAATACAACACGGACGACGCGCTTGCCTTCGGCTTCCGGAAGTATATCGTCCGGTTTCAAATGCGGTGCATCGGCTATCACCAGCCTGTAATCGTCTGTCACAAAACCGGGCGCACCGGCTATCACCGGTTGAAAATCGGGAAACATGGCAGCCACGGCCAGCATGGTTGGCAAGTTTTCCTTGATCTCGGCCTTGCGACTTCCCGCCAAGATTGCCAATATCGGTTTTTCGGATAGGCCGTTGGCTTTCCTGAAGTCATCGGGCACATTTCCTGCTTTCCGACGAAATGCCGCAACTGAATCGACAGAAGGGTTTCCCACATAATCAACGGGATAATTCAAGGACTTGAAAAAATCGACTTCAAATGGCAGGATGCAAAACATCCGGTCAACATACAGGCGGAAAGAGCGGATACGGTACTTTTTCCAAGCCCAGATTTTGGGTGAAATATAATAGTAAACGGGTATCCGCAAGTGCTTCTTTACGAATTTGGCTATTTTGAGATTGAAGCCGGGATAGTCGATGAGTATCACCACGTCCGGATGAAAGTCGCGAATTGCTTTGCGGCACGTTTGCATATTCCGCAAGATCGTTCGAAAATGAAGTAATACCGCTATAACCCCCATGAAAGCCGTCTCACGGTAATGCTTTACGAGCTCCCCCCCCACCGCCTGCATGTAGTCGCCGCCGAAAAAGCAAAACTCCGCCGCTGCATCTTCCTCCTTCAATGCCAACATCAAGTTCGCTCCATGAAGGTCGCCGGAAGCCTCGCCGGCTATTAAAAAATATTTCATGGGAAGATAATTTTGAATTAATTCTGTTAGCCTGACTTGACCATCGACAACCATCGACAACCATCTCCTATAACCACTTTTTCAACTTGTCCATAAACGCATAATCAGTCACATCCACCTTACAAGGAACGAGGGAGGCGTATCCCTCCTGCAGCAGCGTCACATCATTATCCGAAAATGCAGCGCCCGACACTTGATAATAACCCGCAAGCCAATATTGTGTCCTGCCATCCTGTTCTTGGCGATTATACTCGCGCACCCATTTGCCTGCTGTCTGGCGACCGACGGCCACGCCCTTTACATCCGCTAAGTTGGGGACGTTCAGATTCAGATAGACGCCACGCGGCAAACCATGCCTTAACACCTTCTCTGCCAGCCTACGCGCCAGCGTGCAAGAGGAGGAGAAATCAGCACCCGGTGCATAATCGAAGAGCGACACCCCGAAAGAAGGGACGTCGAACACACACCCTTCAAAAGCAGCCCCGAGCGTACCCGAATAATGGAGCGACAAGGCCTGATTACCACCATGATTAATGCCTGAAACAAGCAAGTCAGGCTTGTCGGGCAACACTTCGTTGATGGCTAACTTCACACAATCAACCGGCGTCCCCGTACAACTGTATATCGTGATACCCTCACCCTTGCTTATCAATTGATACGTTATCGGTTTTGTGACAGTGATGGCACACGACATCCCCGATTGGGGGCTATCAGGCGCAAAAACAACAACCGTTCCCAAGCTGCGAAGCGCTTCGGTCAGACAGCTAATCCCCTCAGCCGCTACGCCATCATCATTTGTCAATAGAATGAGCGGCCTTTTTGTATTATTCTGCATTTACTTTTTCAACAAGTCCCTTATTTCCGTCAGCAAAACAATATCGTCAGCTGGTGCTTCAGGTTCGGCAGGTTGCTCCTTTTCTTTTTTCTTGAACTTATTAATGGCTTTGACTACCAAGAAAATACAAAATGCAATGACAATAAAATCAATGATCACCTGAATAAACATTCCGTAATTGATCGCTACTTCGGGCGACACGACCGCCTCGCCCTGCATAACGGCCTGTTTCAGCACAAACTTCCATTGCGTAAAATTAACGCCTCCGGTAATGATACTGATGAGGGGCATCATCACATCTGCAACCAACGAAGATACGATTTTCCCAAAAGCACCGCCAATCACAATACCTACTGCCATGTCCAACACATTTCCGCGCATGGCAAACTCCTTAAATTCTTTTACAAAACCCATAATGATTAAATATTAAATTAAAACCATGCAAAAATAGGATTTTTAGTTGAAAATTGAAAATTGAAAGTTGAAAAAATTTATCAACTGTCAACCTGCCAACTTTCAGTTTTGCATCGTACTTCTTTTATTAGCCTGTTTTTCAACTGTTCGGAAAGGGATTTTTGAATCCGAAGGGTCATCTCGCAGGTCATTTCAATCTTTTTCAATACGACTTGGGGGTGCATCTCTTTCAGGATGCGCATGACTTTGTTCAGATCGTCGTACTTAAAAGTGACCGTTATCAGCTCGTCGACGGTACACGCTGCTACTTCAGCGGCGACAATGGCTTCGGCTGCCGCTCTCCGATAGGCTACGATCAATCCGCCCGTACCCAACTCGATACCGCCAAAATAACGGACGACAATGACCAGGATATTCGTCAGTCCGTTGGCGTTGATCTGTCCGAGAATCGGTTTTCCGGCAGTCGACGAAGGCTCGCCGTCGTCATTGACGCGAAAGGTGTTTCGCTCAGCCCCCAACATATAGGCCCAGCATACATGACGGGCATCGTAGTACTTCTTCCTGTATTCCTGCACCAACGTCTTTACCTCTTCTACCGTGCGCACAGGCATGGCAAACGACAAAAAACGGCTGCGTTTTTCGGTGTGACATCCTTCTGCCAAACCCTTTATCGTCTTGTAAGTGTCAGGCATGATTTTTGGGATAATGGTGCGCAGGCATATCGAAGTCTAATCAGGAATGTGCGTTTGTTGTTCATCGCGGAAAGCGCGAAAATCTTTCATGATTTCCGCTATTTCTTCAATGAAATAGGGGTCTTTTACGATGCCACTGACGGCTTCGTAATACGTCTCAATGGCCGGAAGGGCGCAAATATCCTTGCCGCGAAGTAAAAAGTAAGGCTCTTCGTTGGCCACGCATTGCTTGATCATTTGAATTGGATTCTTCATATTATACGGTTTTCAGTTTTTAGCGGTTGACTCATTCCTGCCCATGATGTGGGATAATTCGGCGCAAAGGTACGGCGCGGTATAACTCTTTGTTTGGGTAGCGATAAAATCTTCGGGTGTGCCGGCGAATACCAGCATGCCGCCGTTGCGACCACCTTCGGGCCCCATATCAATGATGTAATCGGCTGATTTGATGACATCCATGTTGTGTTCGATAATGATGATTGAATTGCCCTTATCGACGAGTTTATTCAACACGCCGAGCAGCACGCGGATGTCTTCAAAATGCAACCCGGTAGTAGGTTCATCGAGCACATACAGTGTTTTGCCCGTATCGCGCTTGGACAGTTCGGCAGCAAGTTTCACACGCTGGCTCTCGCCGCCCGACAAGGTTGTCGAGGGCTGACCGAGCTTGATATACCCCAGCCCCACCTCCTGCAGTACTTTGATCTTGTTGAGTATGGACGGGATATTTTCAAAAAATTCGACGGCCATATTGATGGTCATATCCAGCACGTCGGCGATGGATTTGCCGCGATAGCGGACTTCGAGTGTTTCGCGGTTATACCGTTTGCCATGACAATCCTCACAAGGCACGTACACTTCGGGCAAAAAATTCATCTCAATGGTCTTGTAGCCGTTGCCCTTGCACGTTTCACATCGTCCGGTCGCCACGTTGAACGAAAAGCGTCCGGGCTTATACCCGCGAATTTTCGATTCGGGCAGTTCGACAAACAGACTTCTGATGTCGGCAAACACGCCTGTATAGGTAGCCGGATTGCTACGCGGTGTCCGTCCGATCGGCGACTGGTCGACATTGATGATTTTATCCACATGTTCCATTCCTTCGATCGACTGATAGGGCAAGGGTGTTTCTATCGAGCGATAAAAATGTTGGCTCATGACGGGCTGTAATGTATACCTGATCAGTGACGACTTTCCACTGCCGGAAACGCCAGTTATGCATATCAGCGTACCCAGCGGAAACGTCACGTCCACCTTTTTCAGGTTGTTTCCGCAAGCGCCCTTCAGTTGCAGGTAAAATCCGTTTCCTTTTCGGCGTGTCTGCGGTATCTCGATCGATTGTCGTCCGTTCAGGTAGGCAGCCGTAAGCGTATCGGTTTGTATCATTTCGTGTGGCGTGCCGGCAAAAACCACTTCGCCACCGAGCCGTCCTGCTTTCGGACCCAGGTCGATCACATAATCGGCGTTCAGCATGGTTTCCTTATCATGTTCGACCACGATGACAGCGTTTCCGGCGTCGCGCAAGTCTTTCAGCGACCGGATCAGACGCGCATTATCCCGCTGGTGAAGTCCGATACTTGGCTCGTCCAAGATATACAACACATTGACTAACTGACTGCCAATCTGTGTTGCCAAGCGTATGCGCTGGCTCTCGCCGCCCGACAGGGAGGCCGAAGCGCGATTCAACGACAAATAGTCGAGCCCGACCTCCAACAGAAACTTCAGGCGTGAACGGATTTCTTTCAATAGCTCGGCAGCAATTGTTTTTTGTTGTGGCGTCATCCGTTCGTCCACCGTCATCATCCACGCATACAGTTCGGAGATGTCGAGTTCCGACAGTTCGGCAATATTTTTCCCGCCGATCCGGTAATGCAGCGCCTCTCGGTTCAGACGCTGTCCGTTACATTCCGGGCATTTCTCGGTACTGATAAACTGTTCTGCCCATTTCTGTGCCGTGGCCGAAGCATCATCATCCTGTTGCATTCGAATATATTTGACAACGCCCTCATACGACATGAAATAGCTGGAACTGCCGAGCGGTTCGCTGGTGATGGCTATCCGTTCGTCCGTGCCGTTCATGATCTCGTCCATTGCATCTGCGGGCAAGTCTTTGATAGGCGTTTTGATGGTCGTTCCGTGCTTCTTGCACAGCGCTTCGATCTGCAGGAAAATCAATGAATTTTTAAACTTGCCGAGGGCACTGATACCGCCTGCATAGATGCTCAGTGATGGATCGGGGACGATCTTGTCTATGTCGAGGTTATTGACTGTCCCGATGCCTTTACAGCGCGGGCAGGCGCCTTGTGGTGCGTTAAACGAAAAATGGTGAGGGGCCGGTTCGCTATAGGAGAGGCCTGTCACGGGGCACATGAAGCGGCGGCTGAAATAGCGCAGCTCGCCGGATGCTGCATCGATGAGGATGATCAGTCCTTCTCCCAGTTTCATGGCAATGCGCAAGCTGTTTTTCAGGCGCTGTTCGTCGGAAGCCGAAACGGCCAACTTGTCGACCACCACTTCCACGTTGTGCATTTGATACCGGTCTAACCGCATGCCCTGTCGTATCTCCTGCAGTTCGCCGTCGACGCGCACATTGAGGTATCCTTTTTTACGCAAGTGCTCAAACAGTTCGCTGTAATGTCCTTTTCGGCTTCTCACGACAGGTGCAAGGATATAGGTCTTACAGTCTTGATAATCCTTGAGGATGAGTTGCAGAATCTTTTCTTCCGTATATTTCACCATCTTCTCGCCACTCAGAAAAGAGAACGCTTCGCCTGCACGTGCGAAGAGAAGGCGCATAAAATCGTACACTTCGGTGGTCGTACCGACAGTAGAGCGCGGATTGCGGTTGGTCGTCTTCTGTTCGATCGAAATAACCGGGCTCAGACCGCTTATTTTATCCACGTCGGGACGTTCAAAATTGCCGAGAAAATTCCGGGCATACGCCGAAAAGGTCTCAATATAACGCCGTTGTCCTTCGGCAAAAATCGTATCAAAAGCGAGCGACGACTTGCCGCTGCCACTCATCCCCGTAATAACGGTGAATTTATTGCGCGGGATCGTAACATCGATATTTTTCAGATTATGGACGCGTGCGCCTAATATTTCAATATGTCCGGTTTCCATTTGTTGTCATGTTTCCCCCCATCACCCATCGTTGATCGTGTATATATGCGTTTGAAGCAGTGTAATGCAAGGCATCGCCGTCAGGAATCAGCATGGCAAATGGTGTTCCTCCGGTTATCAATTTCGTATCTTTTAGCCAGGGGTTGAAATATTTCAAGTCATAATACGTGATTCCCTTTTCCCTTGCAAAGGCAACCAGGTCGGCGATGTCCTGATTCACAACGACTTCCTTGCACCGGATGGGGGCATGCAGGTTTTCAGCCCGCAGCAGGAAGCCATATTTATAGGGGTTTTCAAAAATCATTTTGGCGGCGAATATCCGGTAGGGGTACCGGAGTGTTTCTTCGACTAAATAAAGATTGAGCGCCGACGATTCCTGCTGTTTCACGAGCTGTTCCGAGATACGTCCCATGCCTGCATTGTACGACATGGCAACGGTCACCCAGTCGCCATACTTGGTATATGCATCACGCAGGTATTTGCAGGCCGCTTCCGTTGATTTCGTTATATTTCGCCGTTCGTCGACGGTAGCGGTTATTTTCAGCCCATAGTGTTTCGCCGTTCCCTCGAGCAGTTGCCATACGCCCGCCGCATGTGCGGGCGATGTAGCTTTGGGGTCAAGACTGCTCTCGATGACAGCAAGGTATTTGAAATCATCGGGAATACCATTCGCTTTAAGTATCGGCTCAATAATCGGGAACACGCGGTTTGCCCTTTTAATCAGCAACATCGTAGTCGAATGAAAATAGGTGAAACTACTCAGTTCGCGGTCCATCCCCTCCCGCATCTGATAGCGGGTAAGGTCAATCTCCTTTCCACAAAAACGGACCGATGAAGGCGGGACGGGTGAGGCGGTGAGAGCGAGCACCTCCGGCGTTTCTTCCGGCATGCTTGGCGAATGACGGGAACCCGTAAAAAAATAAACCGCCAAGCACAGCAGGATAATTGAAAGTTGAAAATTGAAAATTGAAAATTTCGATAATTTCATAGCCATATATTTTTTTCCTATCTCTTAATTCTTAATTCTTATCTCTTAATTCTTAATTCTTAATTCTTAATTTCTTCCTCAACACCCCTCCCCCTAAAAACATTGACATCACCCTTTTTCACGCGTTTCTTACCGTCCGTGCCGGTATATTCAATCAGGTAATAATACGCGCCTGCAGGCACGTAAGCGCCCCGATACTTGCCGTCCCATCCTTGTGAAGGGTCAGACCAGTGAAAGAGTTCCGTTCCCCAGCGATTAAAAATCCAGCCCTGAAATCTGATGACCGACTTATACCTGACTTTAAAAACATCATTTATTCCCGGCGTCGTACCCGGCGAGAAGGCGTTCGGTATGGTCATTTCCGTTTCGGTCACTTCGATCCGGAACGCATGGTCGTCATCCTCTTCATTCGAACAAGTGCCTGTACGGTCGCTCACGTCCAACCGGGCGATAAAAGTGCCAGCCAGCTTAAAGGTATAGACGAGTTCGTCGCCATTATATTGAATCAACATCTTATCAGGCTCATCGATGTGATAAATCTTCCAGACAAACCGTGAGGCGACCGGCAGATTGGCATACGCATTAAACTGAATCTCCACGGGAGCGCATAGCTCATCATCCGAAACGCCCGTATTGCCCGAACCTGCCGAAAGCACCAGCGTATCCGCATACACTCGAATTGCTTTTGCCTGATAAGGCAAGGCGTAAGATTTTTCGACGCCAAAATGACGTGCAAACAGGTCGCCCTTCAATGTGAGTTCCGTATCGGCCAACAACATCGGATCGTCGGCATGTAGCGGGAAGGTAGTTGCAAAAGGGTGCGTATTAAACGTTTTTGTAAATGAGAGCGGCAAAAAACTTTTCTGTTGTTCGTCCCAACGGCGTGTTTCGTAGCTCAGTTCAAACGTGCGATTCAGTTTTTCCTGCGTACCGGAGGGCAGCGTATAAGTCATATCTACCAGGTCGGCATCACCTTCAAAGCTAACGGCAATACACTCGTCCACGTCGGGCGATAGCTGCATGTTCCGGATAAAAAATTCATGCCGGCTGTAATCGACGATCCACACAAAATTATTCATTCCGACGCTTTCAGTTTCCTTCACATAGTATCCATACCCTTCCTGTGGGCTTACAACGGAAGAGGTCGTTCCGTTTTGCGTCGAAACAACCGGTTCGGAATCGTCGAGCGCCCTTGTCCGGTAGCGATACCATTGGTGGGAAGTCGACGATGAGGTATAGCGCAACTGTACGCCTTCCATTCCATAGACAAGGTACACCTGTATCCTGTTGGCGGTGTTATTTTCGGCAAGGAGCGGGACGTTCGCACTCCCTCCGGTAACGCTATAAGTCTGCGCAAGCGCAGAACAAACGACCATTGCGAAGGCCAAAAGCCCTCCGATTTTTATTTTTTGTCTTCTATCCATATCCTCTTTCAGCCTCCAAAGTTACGAATTGTATCCATCATTCACAAACTTATCCGTTTGCAAAAATGATTTTTCTATCTTCAGCGATTTCTGGTGTTAATATTTTCAAAAATGTACCTGTTTTGCAACGCGGAACAAATTAAATTTTGTATTTTTGCGCCGATTATCAACATAAAGAATCATGAAGAAGATTATTCAATCTGCATTATTAGGGGTATGTTTGCTATTTGCCATCCATATTTTCGCTCAGGACAATCGTGCTACAAATAGTAACGTACAGGATATGGAAATATTTTATCATACGATAGAACGGGGGCAAACTGTCTATTCGATTGCCAAAATGTACGACTTGATGGTCATCGATATCCACAGGCTGAATCCTGGCAGTGAAAATGGCATCAAAGCGGGCGACCAGTTGAAGATACCCCAGCGACGGTTCGAGGAGAAAAGCATCCTGAATGTGCGAAGCGATGACAACCATACGATTCACACCATCCAGAAAGGCGAAACGATCTTCGGTTTATCCCGAAAATACAATGTCAGCGAGGATCGGATTCTCCAGGCGAATCCCGGTTTGTCGAACGCCACATTTTCAATCGGAAAAAAAATACGGATACCAAAAGCCATCGTTCAGAAACCGGTTTTTGAAATCGTCGACAACAAGGGAACAAGAGAAGTGTATTATACCATTCCGGCCAATGAGACACTCTATAATATATGCAGGCGTTTCAAGACGACCGAAGACGAGCTGCTCGATCTAAATCCTGAGCTGGCGGGTGGATTACGCGTCGGCATGACGATCAGATTTCCGTTAAGGATCAACGAAAACGAGATACCGGTCACGCCCCGACCCGCCCCAGTCGTCCCGGCCACGCCAAGTGTGGCCCGGCTTCCTGCCAGCGCGGCCAAAATTGCGCTGCTACTGCCTTTTGATGCGGGGAATCCAAAACCGACAGAGATAATCGAATACTATGAAGGCATGCTGCTGGCTGTCGACTCGATACGCAAACAGGGATTTTTTGCAGAGTTGTTTGTTTATGAAATAGGCGAAAACGACGCGGCAAAAACGATGCGGTTGTTACAGCAAAAAAAGGAAGAATTAAGTAAAGTACAACTGATCATCGGCGGCAATACAACCGAACAGATCAAGTTGATTGCCGATTTCGCCAAACAAAACAGGATAAAATACATCATACCATTTGACAGGAACGACAAGGAGGTATACGACAATCCGTTCATTTTTCTGGCGAACACCCCGCCCGACTACCTGAATGTCACTGCGGCCTACGCCGGCGCCAATCTGTTCGGAAAGCACAACATCATCTTTATCGACACGAAGGATTCGTTGAACCAAACCGAGTTCATCAAAGAATTCAAGCAGGAGTTGAAAGACCGTAACATATCAAGCAAAGATGCCGTTTACAATGCTGAAAAATTCGAGGAAAACACCCTGTCCATACTCTCCACCACCAAACCGAATATGATCATGCCCGTCTCCCGCTCGCTGTCCGCCTTGCTGAAAATCACACCCGCATTGCGCGCGCTGGCTGAAATGAATCCGGATTACAACCTGACCTTGTTCGGTTATCCCTGGTGGCAGACTTATCTGCAAGACTGTTTAGACGACTTCCATACGCTCAACACGTACATTTACAGCTACTTTTATGCCGACATATCCCATCCGGGCATGAAGCAGTTTTATGACAATTACAAAAAGTGGTACAGCAAAAGTCCAAGCACGACCAACTTCAAGTATTCCATGTTGGGGTTTGATACCGGCATGTTTTTCTTCCATGCCTTGCATAAATTCGGTGAAAATTTTGAAGAACATCTATCGGAACTGAATTACAAGAGTCTTCAGACCGGATTCAAGTTCGAGCGTGTCAACAAAAATGGCGGTTTCATCAACACCAACCTCTACATTGTTCATTTCAACCGGGAAAATTCAATTATTCGCTCCGAATTTTAATGAAAAGACGATTTTACATGATCCTGTTGTTTGCGGGGACGGTTTTAGCGTCAGCCTCTCAAATTGTGATAACGACCCCCTACGAATACGCGTTAGGCGTTTCAGGTGGAACCGTGCTTTCGTCCGTTTCGTTCATGCCCCGCGTCCTTCAGAGCCAGCGGCCAGGCCCCACCTTCGGTCTGACGGGGCGAATGACGATGGGCAAAAATGTAGGTCTGCAGGTTGAGTTGAACTATGCGCAACAAGGCTGGAAGGAGCGGTACGAGGACGAAGACGGCAAGCCCATCGATACGTATCAATACAGTCGACAATTAAATTATATCCAATTCCCCTTTTACACGCGTGTTCAGTTTAACGATAAAAATGTGAAGGGCTTTATCCTTGTGGGGCCTCAGATTGGCTATATGCTGGGCGAAGCGACCCGTGAGAACCTCCATGGCGCCACGCCCGGCAGGGAAAACATTCAGCACGGCATGCCTGTCGAGCAAAAGTTTGAATGGGGTATCAGCGGCGGCCTCGGCATCGAAATGCGTTCAGGCATCGGATGTTTTACGCTGGAAGGACGTTATTTGTTTTCGCTTGGCGACATCTACAATGCCCGACGGGAAGACCCTTTTTCAAAATCCTCCGGCCAGGTCATCACGGCCAAGTTGTCCTATCTGATTCCGGTAAGGAAGACACACTAATCAATTGTATGGCTTCATGCAGTCCGCAAACGGTCACATTTTCCTTTATTGGATAATGACCGTTTATCGGCGCTACGATAAAGGTCGCTTGGGGTTGAACAAATTCGATGGCCTTCCAAAATCCTTTAGTCACTTGCGGCGATGTTGAGGCTTTACATTCAATGGCAATCTTCTTTTTTGACGTTTCCATGACCAGATCAAGTTCATCTCCCGAGGCGCTCCGGTAAAATGAAAAACGGAAATTCTGAAATACCGAACAGATGTTTTCGATCACCAGACCTTCCCAGGATGCTCCAAAAGCCGGATGACCCAATAAGTCATCATAATTTCCGATTTGAAGAAGCTGATGCAATATACCGTTATCGCGGATATATATTTTGGGCGATTTTATCAGTCGTTTTTTTTCGCCTGACTGATAAGGTGCAAGCGTTCGCAGTAGAAATGTCTGTTCCAGCAAGTCAAGGTATCGACGTACCGTTGTATGTGCAACGCCATACGATTCGCCCAATTTCGATGCATTAAGCAGTTGTCCCGACAAATGAGCGCATAATGTCATAAAACGTCGTACTTGCAAAACGGGCATTTGAAAACCCAACTGAGGTATATCCCTTTGTACATACGTCCTGATAAAATCTTCGCGCCAGATGGCGCTTGCTTCATCATCGGCCGCTAAGTAACTATCTGGATAACCACCCCGATTCCAATACGTTTGCAAGTTAAAAATCGAATGGTGACGCACCAATTCATCAACAGAAAAAGGCGTCAATTCCACGATACCGATTCTGCCGGCCAGCGTCTCGGATGATTTCTGAATTAATTCCTGTGAGGCGGAACCTAACAGTATGAATCGTCCCGGACGGCGATTTCTATCAATCTCACTGCGCAATACGGAAAACAGATGCGGAATCAGTTGAATCTCATCCAAGCAGATAACCGCATCCTTATTCGCATCAAAATAAAGTTGCGGCTCGGATAACTTATTCAAATCCGCCATGTTCTGGAGGTCAAGATAGATAAAATCATTCCTGTTTCCGGCCATCATCTTTACCAAAGTAGACTTTCCGCACTGCCTCGAACCCAAAATCAGTACGGCAGGAAATATATCCATGCGCTTCTTAATTCCTGAAATTAAGCGCCTTTCTATTAATTCGTGCAAATTGTGCATAACGTGTTCAATTTGCACGCAAAGATAATACAAGTCGGGAGATAAACAAAATAAGTTTCCAATCTCTTTTCATGCGTACATTAATATATATATACCGCTTCATTTGATGACGATGTCTTCCTTGTTAATTTTACGTTCGCAATAGCGGCATTTAATAATTCCTTTTTCCTTATCCGTCACATAAAAATACGTCGTCATCGGTTCGTTGTTGGTAATGCATTTGGGATTGTTGCATTTGACGATGCCGATCAATTCGTCTGGCAGCGTAATGTTTTTCTTTTCAACTACTTCATAATCGCGGATGATATTCAGTATCACATGCGGTGCGACCACCGCAATCCGGTTGATCTCGTCTTCTTCGAAAAATTTGTCGGCAATCTTGATCACTCCTTTACGTCCCATCTTTTTACTTTCCAGGTTATTCCCGAAAGTGATGCGGTTTTCCATCTTGCTAAGCCCAATCAGGTGGGCTACCCTAAACAACTGTTCCGGCGGTATATGATCAATCGCCGTTCCATTCTCCAGCGCCGCCACCTGCAATTCCTTTTTCTTTCCCATATCTAATCTCTAATCTCTAATCTCTAAACTCTATACTCTATACTCTATACTCTATACTCTAAACCCTAATTCCCAAAACATCGCACAATATGGCCTCACGCGTAAACAGTCCGTTGCACGCCTGTTGGATGAAATATGCTTTCGGGTTATCGTCCACATCGTATGCTATCTCGTTGACGCGGGGTAAGGGGTGAAGTACGCGAAGGTTCGGACGTGAATTTTCCAGCATTTTGTTGTGCAGGATGTACACGTTCTTCACACGCTCGTACTCCACCAAGTCGGTAAAACGTTCCCGTTGCACGCGCGTCATATACAAGATGTCGGTCTGGTTGATGATCTGCTCTGAAAACACCTTGTGTTCATGGTATTCAATTTGATGCGTAGTACAAAAATTCCGCTGTTCCTCCGGCATTTTCAGTTCGTCGGGTGCGATAAAATGAAACGTGGGATTGAAATGCGACATGCCGACGATGAGTGAATGAACGGTTCGTCCGTATTTCAGGTCGCCCACCATCGTGATGGTCATATTATCCAGCTGTCCTTGTGTTTTTTGGATTGAATACAAGTCCAACAAGGTCTGCGAAGGATGCTGGTTGGCGCCATCGCCTGCATTGATAATCGGGACGTTCGTCACTTCGGACGCATAACGGGCAGCGCCTTCCAGATGGTGTCGCATCACAATGACGTCCGCATAATTGGCAACCATCAGGATCGTATCCTTCAAGGTCTCTCCCTTTGACGAACTGGTAGTTGATGCATCCTGAAACCCTACGACACTACCGCCAAGCCTGTTTACCGCCGTTTCGAAGCTTAACCGTGTACGGGTTGAAGGCTCAAAAAACAACGTGGCTACTACTTTCCCTTCCAAAAGTTTTCGGTTCGGATTATCTTCAAATTTCTGCGCATTACCGATGATGCGCAAAATGTCGTCCTTAGTACACTGGTCGATAGAAACTAAACTTTTTCTTAACATAGCTATTGATTTGAATAGCCACAAATATAGTCAAAAAAAATCATTCTACGGCAAAAAAAAAATTTTTATAAAAAAAAGAAGCTTTTTTTTTGTCAGTACAAATTTAATACTTATTTTTGCTAACGATTTCGACCATATTAACGACAATGTTTTTCTAAAATAATTTTTTACTAATTTTAAAATTTTTACACTATGGAAGAGAATGTAACCGTTGACCCAAAGGATGCTCAGGACAATAAGATTATGGGGATCCTCGCTTATTTTGGAATTTTATTTTTGGTGCCGTATTTTGTAGCGAAAGAATCGAAGTTCGCTCGTTTCCACGCTAACCAGGGATGTATTTTGTTTATTTTGATGATTGCAGTCCAGGTGCTTATCACCGTGTTTGGAATGATTTCGGTATTAAGCTGGCTTTCGCTCCTGTTGTCTTTGCTGTATTTGGTTATTTTTGTATTTGCAATTATGGGCATTATCAACGCGGCAAAGGGTGAAATGAAAGAGCTTCCCCTCATCGGAAAGTACCGCATCTTGAAATGATCCCAAACGATTAAAAAAGGCTGACTGAAAAAACATCATTCACGTCATGCGAGCAACGAAGCAATCCATACCTTTGGATTGCTTTGTTGTTTCGCACTTCATCACGAAGTGAACCCGTAAAGAAAAACGACATTTGTGAATAAAAAAAATTGTAATTGATAAAACGTGTTCGCAATTTTAAGATTCCCGCCGTTTGTGACAATATCCTTTATTGTATTGTACAGCCTTACGATCATAGGGCTGGTACTAATCGTTTTGTTGGAAAACCGCAATCCCTTAAAGACAATCCCCTGGGTGATCGTCCTCATTTTTATTCCGGGTGTCGGACTGATCGTTTATTATTTCTTCGGTCGCAGCAACCGTCGGTTGCGTATTGTTTCACGCCGGATGTACAAGCGGTTTAGAAAACAGATTCGCGCCGAATACCAACCGCAGGACGTGAGCGCCATCCCCACAGTCTATCACCCGTTAGCCAGATTATTGAACAACAGCAATTATTCGGCCATCTTCACGGGCAGTCAACTGACGATCTTCACGGAAGGAAAGGATAAATTTGAATCGCTACTGAACGATATTGCCACTGCCCGCCACCATATCCACCTGCAATATTACATTTTTGAAGACGACCTAACCGGCAGTCAGGTAAAGACCGCACTGATAAAAAAAGCCGAAGAGGGCGTTAAGATAAGGGTATTATACGACGATGTGGGGAATTGGAGCGCAAAAAGACGCTTTTATCGCGAAATGAAAGCAAAAGGCATTGAGGTATACTCCATTCTAAGGGTTGTATTCCCCATCCTGACCAGCAAGGTAAATTACCGGAATCACCGGAAGGTGGTTGTCATTGACGGTCAGATCGGCTATATGGGGGGCATGAACATTGCCGACCGGTACGTGAAGGGCAATAAAATAGGTCCCTGGCGCGATACCCATTTCAAAATAACGGGGCCCGGCGTCTACGGCTTGCAGTCGTCGTTCACGCTCGACTGGTATGCCGTCAGTAATCAACTGATCAAGGGAGAAGAATATTATCCTGATTTACAGAAATATACCGACACAAAAATGCAAATAGTCATGAGCGGCCCGACGGGACGCTGGCATACGCTGATGCAGGCTTACATCTTTTGTATTGCGAATGCAAAAAAATACATCTACATTCAGACCCCCTATTTTCTGCCGACGGAGGCGCTCAACCAGACGCTTCAGATGGCTGCACTCGGCGGCATCGATGTTCGCGTGATGATTCCGAAAAATTCGGACACCAAATCAGCCCAGAAAGCTACTTATTCGTATGTCGACAAGATGTTGCGTTCGGGCGTCAAGGTGTATTTGTATAAAAAGGGGTTCCTGCATTCCAAGTTATTGCTGATAGACGACCAGGTCAGTTGCTTCGGTTCGTCAAATTTCGACTTTCGCAGTTTTGAGCACAACTATGAAATAAACGCTTTCGTGTATCAAAAAGAGTTTGCACAGAAAATGAAGGCGATGTTCATGCACGATACGAATGACTGCGAGTTGATAACCTACCCTGCCTGGCGTAAGCGCCCGATAGCCTCCAGGCTTGCAGAATCGTTCATGCGGTTGTTTGCTCCGCTCCTGTAGCGACGGATCATTACCCGTCTCCGTATGATAGGAAACTAAAGTTTACCGATCCGTAGCTTCGGCGTTGAGAAAAAAAGGGAAGTGACGAAAAGTCGGCTGCTTTCGAATGTTCGACGACAAGGACGCCGCTTTCCCGCAGGAGTTTTTTTTCGAAGATCAAACGGGGTATTTCGGACAGGTTTGCGAGCGAATAGGGCGGATCGGCAAAGATAAAATCAAATGAAGCAGGCGGGGCGGTGTTCAGAAAACGAAACACATCTCCCTTGATCAGTTGTAATGCTTTTGTTTGCAACTCATTGGCTACCTTTGAAATGAAGGCGGCGTGCGTCCGGTCTTGTTCGACGGCTGTCACCCGACGGCATCCGCGCGATATCAATTCAAACGATATGCTGCCTGTTCCGGCGAACAAATCGAGTGCATCCGCACCGTCGAGGTCTATCAAATGAACCAGCACGTTGAACAGGCTCTCTTTTGCAAAGTCGGTCGTCGGGCGCGCATTGAACGACGCGGGTATCTGGAAGCGACGCCGGCCAAATTGTCCGCTTATAATCCGCATTCCATTAAAGCAATCATGTCTAATGTAGGGGCATGCAATGCCTCAACCTTATAATCGACTATTTGCTGTTGCAAATAGTCGACCTTCGCTACATACTTTCCAAAAACCGACAAGACCGTCCGGCAGACGGATGGATTACCGCTTACGGTCAGATGGTCTTCCAGTTGATTGAAACCTGCCTGCTTGCAGATGTACATGACATAATATACAATGTCGTGGCTGCCTTCATACTGATACGAGTTCGCAAACAGAAGGTTACCCTGTTCGACGCACAACACGTCCATCGTATGCGAATGGATTGCCACGTGCATCATTTTAGGGTAAACGGTGAGGCTCTTTTTATGCCAGGCTACCAGCAGGGGCGACAGTGCGTGAATAAACTGCGGGCTTGCAAGCGAGCGCAACAGAAAGGCAAAAACTTCCTTGTCGATACCGAACAGGATACGGGCGTTCAGCGATTTGACTGGTTGTGCAAGCGTTTTTAGCGATTCATCTCTCGGAAAGCAAAAATCAAACAGGCGTTCTTTCTCATTTTCGATAAAAACATGATCGGACGCCAGCGTAAATTTTTCGCTGACACAAGCCACATGGAACGATTGGTAAGCGAAGGTGATACAGTCATGCTTGCATACAATCTGTTTGATAGCGTCAACAGTTGTCAAATCATCATCGAAAGGGAAGGTTTCCATAAAAAAACTATCCTTTTCAGAAGGGTTATATCCCCAAAAAGAAAGTCCATCCGGCATAAGCCGGATGGATACTTTATAATTCTCCGAATGTTCAGCCGTCAGCTTGTCCGGAATCATGACTGATGATTATAATTGCTCCCAGTTGCCGGCATTATTGTTGATTTCCGTCACCGACCCCACACGACGTCCGTTGTAACGCTTCATTTTGGTTGTCTTGTCTTTCAGATTGATTAGCAACTGTTTATCCAAGTCTCCCAAATAAACGTCAAACGGGACGGCTGCTTCAAATACCGGTACGGTATAACCGGATGGAGAAGTCAGGGTAGCCGTATCAAGCGAAAAGGATTGATTCTCGAAGCCCGGAATTTTCCCGATCGAAGCGACGTCGTATTCACGTCCCAACAAGGTATCTTTCGCCAGAACCCATATCGTGTCGCGTTTGATAATACCTTTTTTGACAGCTTCTTTTTCGGTCATTCCTTTTTTCAACTGTTCATCCGTCAACTCTCCTTCCTTGATTAGAAACGGAATGCTGTCTTCATTCAGATACTTCTGAAGGTCAGTGTAACTGCCTGCATAAACCTCATGCATGTTTCGATACCCGATCTGTGCAGTCCGAATAGCGATCAGCCGCTCTACAATAGCTCGCTCGCGTTCCTCCTTTTGAGTGTCAAAGGCTATGGGCGTAAGAATGCTCTGAACGCATACATACACAAGGACGACAATGGCGACTAACATTAAAATTCTAAGTACAATTTTCATAATATTTCAATCTTGTTTAAATTTTTCATATTCTTTTTCGTAATCATTTTCGTAATCATTCTCATAATCACTCTGCAAATGTAGTAAAGATTATTTTAAATTACTATCTTTATCGCCAAAATATTTTATTTTTTTTTTATGCACAAGGATTTTATTCTACAAAAAATTACCTCATTTTTTCCGTATGAGCCTAATTCAGAGCAGTATTTGGCATTGCATACTTTATCCGGTTTTCTCTCTTCCCCTGATTGTAATCAGGTGCTATTATTCAAAGGATATGCAGGAACGGGGAAAACGACGATGCTTGGCGCTGCGGTAAAAATGATGGACATGCTGCATCGGAAAGTCATACTGCTTGCTCCCACCGGCAGGGCGGCAAAAGTGTTCGCCGAATACGCAGGTCATGGCGCATTTACCATTCACAAAAAAATATACCGTCAACAGAAATTCACTGCCGGGTTTTCAGGTTTTTCGCTCACTGCAAACCTGCATGCCGATACCGTGTTCATCGTCGATGAAGCCTCCATGATTTCAAACGAGCGATCGGACACGTCGGCTTTCGGCAGCGGATGCCTGCTGGATGATCTCATACATTATATCTATTCGGGCGTCAACTGCCGACTGATCCTGACGGGCGATTCCGCGCAACTGCCGCCCGTCATGCAGGCGGAAAGTCCGGCATTAAGCGCGGAACGCCTGAAAGGATACGGCTTGCAGGTGGCCGAGATACAACTCACACAAGTTGTACGACAGCAGCGCGCGTCGGGTATCCTGTTCAATGCAACAAGTTTGCGCAACGCGCTTCGAAGCGGAAAAATGGACGTCTATCCGAAGGTTACGACGGAACGATTCGCCGATGTCCGGAAAATCGACGGATTGGATTTAATCGAGGAATTATCCGCTGCTTACAGTCGAGACGGGGTCGACGATACCATTGTCATCTGCCGTTCAAACAAAAGCGCTAACATTTACAATAACGGCATCCGCAACAGGATACTGTACAGGGAAGAAGAGTTGTCGTCGGGCGACCGGTTGATGGTAGTCAAAAACAACTACTACTGGGGCGTCAAGCAGCAGATGGAGGTCGACTTCATCGCCAACGGCGAGATCATGCAGGTGTTGCGCGTCAGAAAAACGGAGCATGAAGCCGGATTTCGTTTTTGTAACGTCCTGGTGCGCTTCGACGACCATGAAACGGAGATAGAACTCAAAATATTGTTGGATACGCTACATGACGAATCGCCCGCGTTATCGAAAGGGGCGAACGAAAAGCTGTTTGCTGCAATTAACGAATCCTATTCGCACATCCACACAAAATCGGAACGCATGAAGATGATAAAAGACGATCCGTACTTCAATGCCGTACAGGTAAAATATGCGTATGCCGTGACTTGTCACAAGGCACAGGGCGGACAATGGAGCAATGTATTTCTGGATATAGGCTACGTGACGGACGACATGATGGGCGAAGATTTTTATCGCTGGCTCTATACCGCCTTCACCCGCGCTACCAAACAACTGTATCTTGTCAATTGGAAAGAGGCGTGTAAAACAAAATAAACTTGTTTTTTTTTGTTTTGCGCTCAACTTGCATTATCTTTGCACACTGTGTGAGTTTAAAAACGATAATTATTTATAAACTGATAAAAGGAGAAAAGTTATGACGAATAATGACAGACTACGACAGATTTTATCGAATGTGCTGAAATTAAATGATTTAGCTAACAGCATGATCGATTCGGAATTGTATCCGGTATCTTTCTTTAGCCAGGCTTTTGATTTGATACAAAAACTACAAGGCGATTTCCAAACATTAGAAGCAGAGCAGGTTGAAATGTTTACGGAACAATTGAAAAAACATCAGGCGTTGATTTTATCCATTCACCAACAAATGCGCCATTTTTCAACGCAAACACAAAACATGATTTCTACAGTAACCCAACCGGATACGCCGGTGGTTTATCGCGAACAACCTGCCAAGCCAGCACCAAACGTTTCAACCGTGACCCCTGCCGTTCAACCGGAGCAACCGCAATCAGTCGTCCACGCAGTGGCGCCGCCACCCCCACCCCCCCCGCCTGCCACCCGACCGGTCGCCATGCAACCACAGGCCGAGCCAGCGCCTCCATCCGTTTCATCCATTCCTGAAGCCTACATGCAAACGGCTACCCCCCCTTCAGTAGCAGAAGAACCGGCGTTTAGAGCGATGCCGGTCGTTGCCGAAGAGCCTGTTGCCGTCGCGGCAAGGCCCATACCGCCTCCGCCGATGCCAATGCCAATGCCGTTGCCACCCGATGCGCCTGTAACTCATCCGGCACACCAAATGCCGCCACCGCCACCCGTCGCGTCTGTGGCACCGCCGGCACACCAAATGCCGTCGGCTGCACCCGCAGCCCGACCGGCGCGTCCCATGCCGCCACCGCCGCCCGACGCGCCAGTAGCCCAGCCATTACACCAAATGCCGCCAGCCGCACCCGCAGCCCGACCGGCGCGTCCCATGCCGCTACCACCGCCCGACGCACCTGTAGCCCCGCCGACGCGACCCATACCGCCGCCACCGCCCAATGTGCCCGAAACCGCCCCCGCCACATCCGGCATACCGTCCTTTCTTGCTCCGATAGGCGCGGATACACCCCCCGTGCGAAATGAGACGATTTTGTCAGAGCAACCTGCGTATGCCACCCTCAATGATGCAATAGAAAAGAAAAATTTATCCGATCTGCGTAACGCGTTCAGCTTGAACGACCACTTCCGTTTCCGCAAGGAGTTGTTTGGCGGAAACGAAGAAACGATGAACAAGGTAATTGGTATTCTCAACAACAAACAGTCATTGAAAGAATCTTTTACGTTTTTGGAGCAAAAACTGCATTGGGACTTTAACGATCCAACCGTCAAAGATTTTGCCAAGAAAATAGAAAAAAGGTTTTTATAAGCATGGCAAAACTTTTTGTTATCCCAACACCTATTGGAAATCTGGAAGATATGACTTTCCGGGCCATACGCATGTTGAAGGAAGTCGATTTGATTTTGGCCGAGGACACGCGGACAACCGGCGTTCTGCTAAAGCATTTCGACATTCGATCGCCTGTTCAGTCGCATCACAAATTCAACGAACACCAAACGGTCGAGCGTTATGCCGAGCGAATAAAAGCCGGTGAAAGCATGGCCCTGGTATCCGACGCCGGAACGCCAGCCATTTCCGACCCCGGATTCTTGCTTGTCAGGACGTGTATTCAAAAAGGAGTTGAGGTCGAATGTTTGCCCGGCGCCACCGCATTCATCCCTGCGCTCGTCGTGTCGGGACTTCCGAACGACAAATTTTACTTCGAAGGGTTCCTGCCGTTAAAAAAAGGGCGCCGGTTGCGCCTCCTTGAAATTGCTTCCGAAAACCGTACCGGCATCTTTTTTGAATCACCCTTCCGTTTATTGAAGACGCTCGCCCAGTTATCCGAAGCATGTGGACGGTGCCGCTATGTTTCCGTTTCGCGCGAACTGTCAAAACGATTTGAAGAAACGGTTCGCGGCACATTGGAAGAGGTGATCGGTTATTTTTCGGAAAATGAGCCCAAAGGTGAGTTTGTCATCATCCTGGAGGGAACAAAAACGGTAAAAGGGTTAAAAGATAAACCGCACGCCCCCCTTCAGAACCTATCTACTTAGCCCTTGGCTACTTAACAATTAAACCACTACTGATATGAAAAAGTTTTTAGTTTTTTGTACGTTATTGCTATCACTAACCGCTTGCATGCAGTTTTCAACTGAATACAAACGAACAAAGCTGGAAAATGATTCCCTGAAACTTCAAATTCTAAAAAGCGAGGCCGAGATGAACGATATTCTGAGCGTGCTGAACGCTATTGAAGGCGATATTCAATCCATTCGGATAGCCGAAGACATCCTCAACATGCAGCATGATTCGGAATTATCAGCGTCACGCAAGGAAAATTTGAGAAACAGCATGAATCTGATAAACGAGACGCTGAAGAAAAACAAGCAGAAATTAGCCGAACTGCAGGGCAAGTTAGACGCAAGCAGCATCAATTCATCCTCGTTGCAAAAGACATTCGAACGGTTGTCGAACGACATGAAGGACAAAGCCGAGCTTGTCGTCTTTCTTCAAAATGAATTAGACAAGAAAGAGGTTCATATCGAAGCGCTCACCACACGGATCGAAGACTTGCATACCGACGTGAAGGAGCTTGAAGAGATCAACCATTCGCATGTCGAGCGGATAAGCGAGCAGGACGAAGAGATGAACACTGTCTATTATTGTTTCGGCACCAAGAAAGAGTTGAAAGAGCAAAACATCCTGACAGGTACCGGCTTATTCTCCAAATCAAAAGCGCTGCAAGGCGAGTTCAACCGAGATTATTTCATCGCTATCGACAAACGCACGCTTTCAAGCATCCCTTTGTATTCGTCGAAAGTCGCCGTTAAAACCAATCATCCCGCTGATTCCTATCAGATCGTCAAAGATTCGGATGGATTCCTGACTTTAAAAATCAATAACCCAACCGTCTTCTGGAACTTGAGCAACTTCTTGGTGATCGAAATCAGGTAGTGGACAGCAGAACGTCATTCGTCATTCGTCATTCGTCATTCGTCATTCGTCATTCATCATTCGTCATTCCCAATAAAATTGAAATACCGAAGTCTGTTTTTTGATCTGGATGATACCCTGTGGGATACGGCACACAACAACAAGTCGTGCATGGAGGAAATATATGACGTTTATCATTTCGGGCGTCATTATGCTTCTTTCGAGGATTTTTTCGCGATCTACATGCCGCATAACCTGATGTTATGGGCAAAGTACAGGCGTCACGAGATCGACCGGCGGACGTTAATCTTAGAGCGTCTACTCTATGTACTCCGTCCGATGGGTATCCATGACGAGTCGTTTGCATTGAAGATAAACAAGGATTTCCTGCAACGCACCGCGACCAAAACACGATTGATCGAAGGCGCCATCGACCTGTTGGAATATCTGCATTCCAAGTACCGTCTTTTCATCCTGTCGAACGGGTTCAGGGAGATACAATCCTTGAAAATGCAAAATTCGGGGCTTGCCCCCTACTTCGAACGCATCCTGTTATCCGAAGACGTTAGCATTCAGAAGCCCCACAAGGGTATTTTCGACTACGCATTAAAAAACACCAATTCGCGGCGCAGCGAATCGCTCGTCATCGGCGACAGTTGGGAAGCCGATATGGTGGGCGCCCAAAACGCACGAATCGACCAGGCGTGGTACAACCCCGACAACGAAGCGCCCAAAGGCGTTCCTCCAACATTTACCGTACGTGCGCTGTCGGAGATAAAGCATTTTCTTTGATTGTAAAGACGGCTCCTTCTCTGCCGCTCTAAGGCGGGTATCTAAAAAAAAAATCCCGAAGCCTGCAACCGCAAGCTCCGGGATTTTGATTTTTACAATTATTATCTTTCAACGATCAATTGATGATAATCTTGTACACGACACCATCACTCAGTGTCACCATGTATACGCCTTTGTCGAGCGTCAGCTTGTTCAATCCGGCTGAAAGTTCAACTTTCTGATAAAGCACGCCCGTGATGTGGTAGATGCTGGCGACATCCGCTTTGGCCACATTCATGAACAGCGTATTCTTGAATGCCCATACCCGTTGGCCGAGCAAGCCGTCATTGCCGACGGGATCGCCCGTCAGCGCGTCGACTCTAACTTCCGGATCAAAGTAAACATCCCAAGGCTCTGTCACCTGGCGAATGGTATATTCGTACGTTCCTTCGGCAACAATCGTAGGATTGAGCACCATCTTCCTGTGCGTAGTGTAGCCGATACCATATACCTGGAATGGATCGACTGACTTGTCTTTGTAGGTTGCGGTGAACACAAAGTTTTGGTGACCGCCCACATAATGGAGTATTTCGGAAACCGGATCCGTTGTGACGCCTTCGATTGCATGAATATTGACAAAACGTTGAATGGTTGGGGGAGGTGCATCAGCCACGCACAAATAAACACGGCCCGGATGCGTCAAATAGTCGAGCCTCCAGATAGAACCACTCATCGATGTCTCCTGCAATTCCAGGTTTTTGATATATTCCGTGCTATAGACCAAGTCATTGTAAACCATGAACAGGTAGCATCCCGGTTTGACGTAGGAAGTATCCTGCAACACATGCAATTTGATCTTCCCCCAGAAGAACACCGAATCCTGTACGATCAGCGTATCCGTTTCGGAAGCTATCGAGATACGCATCTCGGCATCTTTTTCCATGTACAGGTTATGTATTTTCATACTTCCCTGCTTGCATCCCGACTGACAGTCACATTCCATCAGCGAAGCATATCCCGGCGCGATGATACCGTTGGCCTGCACATACACGTTTTCGTGCGCTTCGCCATATCCGCCAATCGTTGTTGTGGCGATGATCAGCAGCGAATCTTCGCCCGGAATGCTCAACTCGCTACCCGGTTCAAGGTGCACGTGTCTCGGGAACATGCCCGATTCGCGAAGGGTGTATATCTGCTGGTCGGACGACATTTTCAATGTTCCGTTTCTACTGAACATATCATGCGGGTCGGTATAAAATTCAACCTTGTTGCGAATTCTCAACAAGTCGGTACGCAAGTAGGAATGACCCCATTGCTGTCCTTTAACCACATCAAACTTATCGTGGACAAAGGAGATGCGTGCATGGTTTGCAACGATCGTATTGAAGATCGGCATGGTCAGGTTGTTTTTGAAAGCGACAATGATATCGCCACCCACTTCCGGTGTCGGTTCGCCACCGCTCATCGACAACCTGTTAGGAGCAAAATGCGAAGTGGTTGGGGGCGTCGAACAACGTTGGAAGCCCAGTTCCAGTACCGGCATTCTGTGGTCTTCCATTTCGATTGCCGACCCGTAGGGCTGGTAGTATTTCCCGTCGAGGTCATTGACAACACCCAGACGCATGGCATTAATCTTCCGCATGTAAGCATCTTCGGTGAAGATGTTGAATCGTAAATCCGTACCGTCAAAGATGACGCTGTCGTGGAAGATCAGGCTATCGGACTTGAGCGACAAGTACGAATTGGGTCCCTTCATGTATTCAACATCCAAATCGGCATGACCGAAAAACTCGACCACGGGCGATTCGATCAAAGCCTTTTGATTTTGCGGGTAGATATACGCATCGTCGTGGAAAGCGATATAAGGCCATTCGGCTTGTGTCGGGTCGTCCGAACCGCAGGTAAAGCATGTATTGCGACGCATTTCGGCTGGTGTTATACCTTCGAAAGTCGATTTCATATACAAGCCAAATCCCAGTACATTTTCACCCTTGAGCGTCCCGGTGCCCGGTGCGGGAGCGATACCGCTTCCTGTGCCGCCGTAGAATGTAAACTTGGTGAACACGTCAATGAAGTTGGAGGCGACAACGGCCAGACCGCCCGACTTGACGTCGAGGTTAGCTGCTGTCTTGTAGAAATTGAACGTCAACGGGCGTGCGCCGTTATCGATCGTTTCACATTCGCCTGAATTGGGCGAGCAGCTGCTGTTCTGGCTGGCGATTTTCGATTCGCAGCCTCTGTACATCAAGTGATAATTGTGCCACAGGTCATTATTGCGATACCACAGGTAACCGTTCTTGTTCACATTGAAAGTCGAATAGCACTGCGGCCCTACGCCATAACCGTTCGTATAGTACGGGTTGCCGGTTTGCTTCACGAGGTCTACCATCACGTCATACATGTCGGGGTTGTTTGCGCTATATTGATAGGCCCATTCATTCCCGTTGTTATATCCGTAGTTGAGCATGATGTTGTCGTCGGCGCCGAAAAAGACGCTACCGCTGTTCACGACCGGCGTATACTGGAAGTCGCGCAAGCTGACGTCGCCCCATTGGTTGGGCATCGTATTGACGTTGTCAAGTCCGGCATAGAACAGCAGGTGACCGGTCATGTTGGAAGCATTAAAGCGATCATAGATGTCGATATAGCCTTCACGCGTACGGAAAGTGGCGTTACCGTTGCCCGGAGCGCCTGTCCCGGCGGGCATGTTATCGATAAAGTCGATGGAGCCGCCTTTCAGCATGATGTTACCTGTACGCCATTCCAGTTCGTCGCCGCAAGAGAGCGGCACGCTCGTATTCAAAATATCCAAGGTGTTATTACCGAAGCCTCTCCAGAGCACGGCACGTGCCGTATCTTCCAACGAGCCGACGCCGGCGTCAATGACTAGGTTACCGTTGATACCGTGATATTGGATCGAGTCTTTACCCCAGATATTACCGTTCGGCGTGCTTATTTCGGCATAGCCGCCTTTAGTGCCGTCGCCCAATCCCATATTGATCTTCAGGAAGTCGAAGGTGATGTTGCCGCCAAAGCCCTTGCCTCTGTCTTGCGGGCGGGTGATGTCGAACAGGTTCGCTGTTCTCCCGGTAACCCTGTTGTAGGTATACCCCAAGTAGCCGGCTCTGATAAGCAAGTTCGCGCCGACCGTATTCGGATTTTTGTCGAAGTCGAACAAAATCTGGTCGTTCACGTTGTCGTTCGTGCAGTCGGCACCATAGCCCAGCACGATATGTCCCTGGTGGATATTCGCATCACATTTATTGCTTTTCCACTTGTCGGAGGTGATAAACACACTACCCGAATCCATCACGTTTTCATAACTCAGGTTACGTGTCAGGATGGAATCGTAGGCATGCATCCTGAACTGTCCGTTCTCGATATTGTGCGGTTGCGCTGCGTCGATCGTGTTATAGCTCAGGATGTCATGCAGCTTGATGTCGATGGCTTCCATCGTCACCATGCCCGGGCTGTTGAAGTGATTGAAGACGATCGGCGCCTGTGTCCCGTAGGTACCGTGCAGGTAAGGATCGCTCTCGATGTTACCGTTCCTCGCATCCATCAGGATATCACCTTTACCTACATAATCGAAGGTAGCCGAAGCGAACAGCAGGATACTGCCGTTTCCTGCGCCGCCTTCTGAAAATTCATTAAATTTGCTTTGCGAAGGCGAGCCCCATGTCTTCGTGTATCCTCCCTGCGGAGGCGGGAAGTTAAACGTGATATTGGAGGGGATTTCCGCCACCTTGCACAAGGTCCAGTCGCAACCGTCGGCCAGGTGGCCGGCGCGCATGGTAATGTCGTTGGTAATGTTATACCCTGCTTCCACGAAGTTGAACAGATAGGGCGCGTGCGTTTCGATATGGCGACCGGCGGTGATCAACATGTCGCTGTTTTCGACAGCTGATCCCAAGCTCAGACCCAGGTGTTCGTTCGTATAGTTAAAGGTGAAGTTGGCGCCCTCCTGATTTTCGATGTCGCGTGCTGCCGAGATCAACGTCGGACCCCGTCCGTCATGGTTGATTGTAAACGTTTTATTGGGGCCAAACAGGATATTGCCGTTCCATTCGCCGTCGTAAATGTTGCAGGCAGATGGCGCGCAGGGCTCTCCAAGTCCGTTACCGGCCTGGAGCAGGAAATAAACGTAGTCTAACTTATCGAAAGCAAACCTTACCGAGTCAGTGCTGGATATAAGGTTTGGCATCTTCATTGCCTCCACATTACCTGTTTCTGCATACGTCAGGGTTGTATCAATTGCATCCGAGCGAACCACTCCCTTCGGGCTCAAGTTATGCAACACGTTGCCGTCAAAGTATATGGAGTTATAAGCGCGAATAAACAGGTTGACGTCGCTGGAGATGATAGGCTCGAAATTTAGTTCCACATCGCCGCCAAACCAGATGTCGCCTCCCGTATGTTCGCCGGGAACCGTGTTATGGGTATAGCGGTTTTCATATCCGGGAAGGTAGCAATAGTCGGGCACATCCCACGTAATCATATCTTCGGCATGTGAATCGCCGTGGAAATCGGTATAGCCCGCCTTGACGATCAGGCTACCGTTATCCATGAGTCCGGCAGGATTTGATCCCATGTGAATTTTAAACAACTCTTTGAAGTAAGCGGTCTTTTTGGCCTCAAACAACAGGGAATGGGGACCCTCGTGGGTGACGTCGACGCCCCCATGTACGCGAATATCGTGTCCGGCTTGGATCATCAGCTCACCGCTTTCGTAGTTACCCACCTCGTTTTTAAATCTGAAACCTTGGTCAAAGAACACATCGTCGTATTCCGAACGGATGTAGACAAGTCCGTTGCCGCTCGTTCCGGCATTTATATCAAAAAATTCCAAATCGACTTCGCCATGAAACCATACAACGCCCGAATTGCAATCCAGTCCGGTGGCGCCGCGCGGTTCTGCATCCCCTTTACCTTTTGCCCAGATGGTCAGATGCGCAGAATCGGAACGGAAAAAGAAATCATTGTCGATCTCAATAAAACTGCTGTCGGAAAGGATTTTTATGCTGTTATCCATGTAAGGCGTACCGTCGTCTTTCGCAACGATAAAATTCAATGGAGCAGGAGGGGTGTCATCTTTAAAATGCACATAACCCAACGATTGAATATGCAAATCGCCCATTCCGGTAGCGCCAGCTATGGCGTCGTTAATACTCTTAATACCACTTGGATAATTAAAGTTGATACCGCCGCAGGGAGCGCCTCTGCCTTTGTTGCCATCTCCATCATTAATAATGTATAGCGGCATCTCGTCGTGCGACAGATAGAAGTTCGGCGCTGTACCGTCGGTTATACTCCCAACATTAAGTACGGAAGCAAACACATTGCCTGCGCGGTAATTCTTCAGCATGCCGCCCGAATAAATGTGGAACAAATCCTGGTTGTTGGTAATGGTACCTATTTCGATGATGCTGGTCGAATCTGCCGCGGTAGCAGTTGTTGGATCCTCGCTCCGCGTGTGCATATTCGGCAGGATGCTGCCTGCGCCGGTATTTCCGGGATAATACAAACCATTCACACCGAAAACAGAACCATACGTCGATGCAAAAGGCACCCATTCATATTCGGTTAAGGTGTTACTTGTAACAAGGTAATCATCGCCCTCGCGCGGATGACCGTAAGTATAGTCCAGACCCCAAACTTCGCGGTCGAGTGATATGGGACTCGTACCGCTGCCCAACCAGATGTCGGTGGCTTGCGCGGTAGGAAACGGATATTCCAGCGAGGACGGGTCTCCATTGACATGAGACTTATAAAACCAACCGTCATATAACGGCGTATTGCCGACAGTAAAAGGATCATAGTTAAGGGTAGCAGGTAAAGGATCGTAATCTCCAGGCTCTTGTGTAAGATTGATTGAAATATTGCCATCTACTTTTACGCGAAAATTATTTGTATTATCCTTACCGGGCAAAATGAACAAGGCGTCGGTTGTTGCGTTAGGCACCGGAGTTGGTTGTGTAGTTGACTCTCCGTCTGTGTTGATAGAAAAAGGGTAATAGGTCAGGTCAACGACATTGTTTCGCACTCGCAAATCAACCGTATCCAGCAAACGAATCGCCGCGTCAACATACTTGTAGGAAGGGATAGGCGTTTCTATAAAATCATAATTAAATCTCTGATATGAGTAATATCCGTTAAAATGTGCACAGGATATAGGATTACCGGTGTTCGGATTGGTTATCCACGACCATATTTTTTCGCTATCAGTACCTCTCTGTTGGCTTTTCATTTGTATTGCAAACCATTCTACATCACCAACTGCAATACTGTCAACGGTATTTTGACTGTTCAACAGCAAAGTTGTCGGTCGCACATATTTGTGATTGACTAACTCGGCAGCAAATTGAGCATCTGTGGTATTGTTAGTGTTCATTCTAACAATCAACGGTTGCCCGTCATCCAACAAATTGATATCCCTTGTTGAAGTATAGAGTGAAGCAGCCTCCGTTCCGGTAAAATTGATCGTATTTACAGGCAAGTACCAAGGGCTGAGATGCCAGTAAAAAAGTGAATAGTAATTATAATTGGTTTGTGTTGAAAAGGGTGTAGAAGGGCTGCTGACTCGAAAAGGATAATAGATAGACCCCCAAACAGAGCCGATATAAGCAACATAAGGGTTTGCTGTTCCTGTAGTTCGAAAAATTGCCTGATCCGACTGAGGCAAATTTTGTAATGAATCGGATGGTGGAGAAGCAGGTCTGTTTAAAGCTGCACCGTTCACCATATAATTCATTGCGTACCAAGCATCCCACAATGAATAATTTTGTGTTAAATTAGCTTTGCTAAAAAAATCAGTATTTTCATCATAAGGAAGCGTAGCTCCATAGATTTGAACGCTCGCTGGCTTAACGTATGAATTAATTTGTGAATACGGAGTCCATATAGCGGTTGCATACGTGTCTCCCGTAGAATAATATGCCTTGATGTCAAAAACTTCTCCGGTAATTAAACCTTTATTATCCGCGAGAGCAATTACAGCATTTGCCGACCAATCACTACCTAATAAAATAGAAGGATAGGTCGACCTAGGCGATTCATACCTGATAAGCGATCCTGACGTAGCAGGCCATTCAACCGAATCCCTGCTAATGACAGATGACTCACCGGCTCCAAAAGCAACGTTTACGTCCGGCGGCCCCTGAATATGACTGATATTAAAAGGGGTAGGATAATTGGGTTGCGTCTCTGATCCGCGTCGAGGCGTGATCACTTGCCCCCCGTTCTGACTTCCATCATCGGGCTTCAATTTTTCATCATTCACTACTTGAGTTTGTTTTTTCGGCGCTAACACACCCTGTTGGCCGCACATGGTATCGTTGTTGAGCATCAAAACTGACGCGCAAACGAAAAAAAGTAAAAGTTTATTCCGCATAATAAAAACAATTAAATTTCATAAAATCAAATATTTAACTCACAATTCTCTACTCTTAAAATGCTAAAACTGTAGACGACGCCTCATGATTCCTCCTTGAATCACTCACGTTTCTACGCTTCAGCTAAAACAAAAACGGCGCAAATGTAGGGAAACCGATTTATTGACGCAAAATTTTTTTAGTTAATTTTTCATAAATAATATTTTTTTACGCAAAACGAGGATTTTTTTACAATTTTGTAATAAATTCATAATATTGTTATAATGTATTTATAATGTATTCATTTACCGGAAAACTTCACATCAATCCCTTTGTCGTTTATTGCTTTATTACTCAGGTTAAAACTGTTTAACTTGACTTTTCCGGTGACAAATTCGGGGATATTGTACGACATCAAAGAGCGATGATAATAATCAACGTCTTTTTGCGGCAACAGGAAAGGTTTCGACGCTTTTCCTTCGGGGTCGATGTATGCAATAAAAGGACGCGTATAAAGCCCGTCTATCCGGCGACTGCTGAATACCACCCACCGGCTGTTACTGCTCCATGAATGATAACTTTCTGCTTCCTCGCTATTCAAGACGTCTAAAGGAATCATTCTTCCGCTTTGAAGGTCTATCATATGCAGATTGGCGCTCTTATGCCAAATTGAAAAATTACCATAGTCGGAAAGCGTAAACATCAAGAATTTCCCGTCGGGAGAAACGCGGGGGAAAGAGACACTTCGCCCTTCATTTGAGTCCGCATGATAAAGTGTGTCCGCTTTCGATCCAAACCGACGATTCTCCGAGTCAAAACTAATCGAGCACAAGCTATACTTCACGCTTTCGAATCTGTCAGGCATCTTTTGTGCTTTGGCAGAGCAAAAAAACAGCGTTTTACCGTCCGGAGAAAAAGTGGGAAACGTCTCAAAAGTAAGAGCGGAACTTAAAAGGGGGGAGGTCACTATTTCATGATTGTTCACATCATACACAACCACATCGGAAGCCTGGTCATAGACTTCCACACGGTTTGGATCGGCTGTATGAAATGACTGTTTTGTGTCATTTACCGAAAACGCAACATAATTCCCGGAAGGATGCCACGAAGGATAGGCTAATGCTGAAATAGTCTGTGCTGTTTTTGTATTGAGTTTTTCGATGCGAACGCCGTCAATAAGGAGCGTACCCGAATAGGCTGCGCGTATATGAAAAAGCATCTTTTCTGGATTTTGCATGCAAAACGAATGGCAGTTTATACAGCTATGGCCGGTTGTTCGTTTATTATTTATGATGACGCTTTCGCTGAAATTTTCGAGGTTACGCTGATATATACCCATCTCCTTCCAAATATGATAACCAGGTTCAATCAGACGATAAACAAGCGTGGCGTCAATCGGCTCGCGCGCTACAAAAATAAAGAAAGGCTGAAAACTTGCCCATTTACCCCGTTGCTTTACCTGAACTGTAACGCGAAGTTTACTACCGGCAGTGTCTTTCATCAATTTTTTCCATGGTGAAAGCGGAATTAAAAACAGCCCCTTTTTTGATGTGACTGCAAACCGTTGCTTTTCATTTTCAATTATAACCCGTGCATTGTCGCAAACGTATATAGTAGAGAGCCTGAAACGTAGTGGCGCCATATTAACAGGCACGGTCACATTTGTATAATCCGGGAAAATGATCGGCTGCGTTTTGAGTGTCCGGGTGACTTGTACATTGTCCGAACAGGAAACAAGACCCAAGAAAAACAGAACTGCCAAAAAACTATTTTTTAGCAGAAACGCCCCAATTATAGACTTCTTTACCATTCGTTTCATAATATCCGTTACATTTCATACGTACATATAATAATACCAGTATGTATTGCCAAATTTTTTTTTCAGTAAACCGGGTAATGCCGCCGAATTGTTCTGGTTGGATGTTACCTGTTTCTTATACTCATTAAAGCGCACGATGACGGATGGTGAAATAACAAACTGCTCCAAATACGATGGTTCCTGTTCCGACAAAATGATAATTGCTTCCTGGTAGGCTTCCGGCAAGACGGGCAAGACGTTTGTGCCGTAGAATTTACCAATAAAATCTTTAAAAAAATGGAGTTGTTTCGATAACAAATAGAAAGCGCCGGTATATTGCAAAGATGCAACATGATCAGGATTATTCGCGGCAACCTGTTCGATGAAAGCCACTTGCAGATCGTAGGTCAGAATTGATTCCGCAGGGATGCACCGGCGTTTTATTCCCAGCAGACTGTCATTTTCAACAGCCTCGTCATTCCACAAGAAACGGCGATGTTCGTTCGACCAATCTTTGTAGTATTTTGTTTTTTCCAGCAAATCAATATATTTTTCGGCTACCGGATAGGCTCCATAAATAAGATTTGTTTGTATTAACCGTTTCAACATGCGCGTACCACACGAATTTGGCATGCTTACATTGGCCTCAAATGCCATCCACTGCGCCAGCGCGATATCTCCCATTGAAAAATAAATATCACTTAACAAAACTGAAACACGAGGTTCTTTGTTCCATGGTACGGAAAGACTTCGTACTCCCTTTTGATTGAATGAAAACATCCGGTCAGTCAGTTCTCCTTTTTCCGCTAAAGCCATGTTAAGGCAACACAGATGCAGATGATCCGTGATGTCCCCGCCGCACCGTTCAATTATCTTATCCCATTGTTCGGAACGCATATAAAAATCCAGTTCACTGTAAATATCCGTATCGCGATTTACAAATTTACCCTTACCCAGCCAAAAGACGAAAATAACCAATAATAACTGGCCTACTGTTTCCAGATGTTTAAATACTCCTCCGGATTTCTCCCTTTTACATAACAACCGGCATACAAGTAAAAGGATAAACAAAAAAATCCAGGGAAAATAGATCGCAATTCCCGGGCGAAGCATATGATTATAATAACCGTCAGGAAACAGCAATAAGCGAAATTCACCAAAGCGGGCGGAATAAACACCCCAGAAAGCCAGCATGGCAACCGGTAAAAGAGGAATAATGAAATAATATGCACGGGAAAAACGGTTGAATAATTCCCGCCATAAGATACATGTCGCAAACAGGAAGGAAACCGCTCCGGCGCTCCAGAACAGTAGAACCCCGAATAGGATCGCATAAAGAACGCGGGCCGTCAGGTTTGTGATAAAAAAATATCCATACATGACTACCAACAACAGGGTATACGCAATCGTACCGCGACAGGAATAATTTGCGTCGAAGTGATTAAAATGCACGAGTACGACGGGCAGGAGACATAATAGGAACAGGTTGGCCGCAGGTGCAATTCGCCTGATAATTCCTGCAGTCAACATACCGATACAAGTGAGCCATGCGCTCATAATCAGTGCGCCGTAATGGGGATGAACGAAAAACTGGACACAAAATTCTGTTATCCATGTAACCATACCTGCCGGCTCTATCATACGAGTCATCAAATAACTGCTATCCCAAAGAAACAGTTGTTCCTGTTCGATATAAAAAAAATGAAAAGCAAAATGATTTTGCTGAAAAAAAAACAGCAGCAGAAAGACAACCGGCCAAAAGACGACACGCAAATCTACGTACCTGCCTTTCACAGCCTTGGCGGGCGGCGGGTCTGCGGGATCGCATTTCTTTGCGGACTTGTCCGGCGCAGTCGCGTTTCCGGCTGACACGCGGACTGTTGTTTCTTTTGCAGGTTTGGTCTGCTTTGACATGTTTTGCGTTTTATAATCAACAATGCAAAAATACGGTTTTTTTCTGAAAAACAAAACTATCGGATGAAAAAATAACATAACGCTTCCCTTCGGAACTATCGAGAATGGAGAATTGAGAATGGCAGGTGCCGGCTGTGTGCCATGGTGGTTGCAACAGCAAAGCATACCGACCGCCAGCAGCAGCGCAATTTGATAAACGCAGGGACGAACGCCGGTTCAGGTGCGACGGCTGGCGGGCGAAGCCGAACCTGCACGGTGTATGCGGTCGCCCAATCGAATGATAATTTTTTTCATCCTGTTTTTCATTTTTGAATTTTTTCTTTTCATGTTTCTTTTCGCTACTTTCTTAAATTCGTTATTGCCGCTGGAAGACGGGCGGGAGGTGATTGATATTGAATACCTGCCGCCCGAAATGGTTCCCGCTACGCCGTTTGGAAAAAATTCGTTAGTCGACGTACGGTGCATAACACTTTCATACCTATACAGGCGCTATTCCATATTGTTTCGTTTGAGGATTTCGATAACCTGCTCGGGCGTCAATCCGGTGACGGTTGAAAGGATTTCTATAGAAAAACCCGCTCTACGACCGTTGATAACTGCTTTTTCAAGCCCTTCGACTATTCCTTCGGCTCTTCCTTCGGCTCTCCCTTCGGCTCTTCCTTCGGCTCTGCCCTTGATTTCGCCGTCGCCGAACGCCGAGACGACCTCCGAATCCCTGATGCGTCTGCTTTCCACATCGCGCCAGTACGCCCGTTTTTCATCGTCGGTGAGGTTGTCGTATGCCAGTACCTCGCGTGCACGGCCCAGTCCCTGTGCCGTAAATTCATCGCGTATCAGGTTGTTTTTCAGGTAAAATATCCATTCGTCGAGCGTGTTTTTCGCCACGTCGTCGAAATT
>Ga0082212_10000171_pt1 | contig 96134 bp, 70 predicted proteins | sample TergutNt197P3_FD_71548 | JGI IMG/M metagenome (GOLD analysis project Ga0082212, IMG submission 71548) | Neocapritermes taracua P3 segment gut microbial communities from Petit-Saut dam, French Guiana - Nt197 P3 | ecosystem: Host-associated > Arthropoda: Insects > Digestive system > Gut ...
GGCCCTGGACCGGGCACTCCTGAAAACAGCAAAGCTGTTTTCAGGTAATGAGGGGTGCAGGGGAAATCATTTCCCCTGCCAGGGGAGTCTGAGGGGACAGAGTCCCCTCAGCATACTCCAAGGAAGCAGCGAAAAAAAGCCCTCTCCGCCTGAACGGAGAGGGCCTCAAAGGCCTATACCAAACCGGAAAACTACTCCGGCGTCCCTTTACGCTGAACAGGCTTGGTCACCGCGCCGGAGCGGATGCAACGCGTGCACAAGGTGATCTTGCGAACGGTGCCGTCCGGGCTTTGGTGGCGCACGCTTTGCAGGTTCGGCTCAAAGCGGCGTTTGGTTTTGATATTAGAGTGGCTCACACTGTTGCCGCTCTGGGGAATTTTACCGCAATTTTCACACTTCTTGGCCATGGGGCGTCCTCCGATTGGCGTATATTTGTGTCGTCGCGCCTGGCCTTTTCTGAAAAATCCCTGCGCGGGCCGCACTCAATACGCGCGGCTGTCTTCTCATGCAAAAGCAAGCGCCTTTCATACGCGCCGCGGCAAGAAAAGGCAACTACTTTTTTTCTCCTTTTCCTTCCTATATATAGGGGTTGCCGGAAAAACTGCCCCTCTTATAAACTTTGCGCTTGCGCAATTGACAAGCACAGCATTCACATGTACTAGACCCCCTTTCACAGGGCAAAGAATTATGCATAAGAACTGGATCCCGCTGCAGAGCATACCCGTTGGCGGCAAAACCATTGTGCTTGATAATCAAGCCCAATGGCAGGAGCCGTTTGATGAATTCGGCCTTAGTTGCCGTATAATCGAATCGTTGCGGGCGGAAGTTTTTGTGCTGCCCCAGGAACAGGGCGTCCTGTTCCGAGGGGACATACAGGGTACAGTGGTTTTGCCCTGCGATCGGTGCGCCGACGACAGCGAAGTGCTGATCAAACACACATTTGACAGTTTTGAGCCGTATCCTGCGGACAGCTTCATGAGCGCCGGGCGCAAAGAAGCGGAACATGGCGACAGCGAGGACGAGGACGAACTTCCGGACGAGGCTGATGAAGCCGTCATCCGAAACTCGGCCCACGGCCGGGGGATTGAAATCAACCCCGCCGCCCTTGCCTGGGAGGAGTTCTCCCTGGCCTTACCGGTAAAGCCCCTATGCCGCGACGACTGTCAGGGTTTGTGTCCTGTTTGCGGAAGTAATAAGAATACGGATGCCTGTTCCTGCAAAAAAGAACAGGGCGATCCCAGGTTGGCCGCGTTGCGCGGACTCACTATCGAGAAAAAATAATACGTTTATAACGACCGTTCCGGCTCTCCGGCACGGGATTGCATCAAGGAGACTGTCATGGCAGTACAACAGAACAAAAAGTCCAAATCCAAGAAAGGCATGCGCCGTTCCCACCATCATGTGGCGGTTCCTGCCGTGGTGCTGTGCCAGTGCGGCAGCCCCACTGTACCCCATGTTGTATGCCCGTCTTGCGGCAACTACCGTGGACGCAGCTACGTAACGCCTGCCGAATAACATGTATGGCCGGTGATTCCGCCACGCCGCCGACAATTGCGACCGGAGACTCTCCTGTAATTGCGGTGGACGTAATGGGGGGAGATTACGGTCCTCCGGTAACAATACCCGGCGCGCTGAACGCGGCGCGCGAGGGTGGTTTTTCCGTATTATTAGTGGGCGATGCGTCCGTCATTCGCGCGGAACTCGCCCGCCACAATGTTTCAGGCGTACAATACGACATCGTGCAGGCATCGGAAGTCGCCCTTATGGGCGAAAAACCGTCCGATATATTGCGGCGCAAAAAAGACGCCTCCATTCAGGTCGCCTGCCGTTTGGTCAAGGACGGACTTGCCCACGGTCTGGTCAGCCCCGGACATTCAGGAGCAAGCGTGGCTTGCGGCATGTTCATCATGGGCCGCATCAACGGTGTGGAACGCCCCGCGCTTATGTCGCTGCTTCCTTCGGAAAAGCGCCCCACGGTGGTTCTTGATGTCGGCGCCAATGTGGATTCCAAGCCGCATCACCTGTTCCAGTTCGGCCTCATGGCTGACGCCTATGCCAAGACTATCCTGGAACGGGATAATCCCACCATCGGCCTTCTTTCCATCGGCGAGGAAGAAGGCAAAGGCAACATTCTGGTCAAGGAAACCTACGATATCTTTAAAATGGCTCAAAACGTCAACTTCATGGGTAACGTGGAAGGCCGTGACATGTTCACCGGCGATGTGGATATCGTGGTCTGTGACGGATTTGTCGGCAACGTGGCGCTGAAGTTGGCTGAAGGCCTTGCCGGTTCCCTGGCCCGGCTTCTACGCCGCGAGCTCCTGCACAGCACGCTTGTCGCAAAAATAGGCGCGCTGCTGGCCAAAGGAGCGCTGAAGCGTCTGGCCAAGTTTGTGGATTACGCCGAATACGGCGGCGCTCCCCTGCTCGGCCTGCAAGGCGTCCTTATCGTCTGCCACGGTAGTTCAAACACCAAGGCCATAAGCAGCGCCACAAAGATGGCCGCGGCTTTTGTCGAGAAAAAAACCAACGAGCGTCTCATTGCCAATATTTCCTTCAACGAGGAATTGACCTGTTTCGGCAAAGCCACAAAAGGCTTTAGTTGATCTCCCGCCATCCCACCCATCCAAAAGGCCGCATACCTTACAATGAGCATACACTCCCACATGAGCGGCTTTGGTTATGCCGTACCTTTGAAAACCTTGAGCAACGCCGATTTTGCCGCTGCATCGGGTCTTACTGACGAGTGGATTGTCTCCCGCACGGGCATATCGTGCCGCCATATTCTGGACAAGGGAGAAACCGGAACGGATATGGCTCTTGCCGCCACGCGAGGCGCGCTGGAGAATGCGGGGCGCACGGCCGAAGAAATCACGCACATCGTGTATGCAACCTGCACTCCTGACGCCTGTTGCCCTTCAGCGGCATGCACTTTGGCGGAAAAACTGCATATCAAAGGCCGCATGGCCGTGGACATCAACGCCGCCTGCGCCGGTTTTCTTAACGGTATGGAAATCGCGGATGCGCTTGTGGCGCGTACTCCTTCCGCCTGCGTACTGCTGGTTGCCGCTGAGAGCCTGTCCCATCGTTGCAACCACGCTGACCCCGGCACAGCGGTCCTCTTTGGGGACGGCGCCGGAGCGGTCCTGATTACCGGCGCCCAAACGCCCTCGCCTACGGTCCGGCCTGACGCCCTGCACGGCGCCATCACGGACCTGCTGCTTGGCTCGGACGGCGGCAAAGGCGAACTTTTGCTGATCAGCGGCGGATTTTCCGCCTCGCCCTATGCCCTTGGCGATGTTGTGGGGCCCGACTATTTCATCCGCATGAACGGCGGACTGGTCTTCAAGCATGCGGTGCGTACCATGACGGCCTGCTGTCAGGCCCTGCTTGAACGTAATGGCATGACCCCGGAAGATATTGATTGCTTTGTGCCGCATCAAGCGAATCTGCGCATTATTGAGGCCGTGGGCGAACGGCTCGGATTCGGAGTGGACAAGGTGTTTCTTAATGTGCAGAAGTACGGGAACACGTCCGCCGCTTCCATCCCTCTGGCCCTTGGTGAGGCCGTGCAGCAGGGGCGCATCCGGAAAGGCATGCGGGTGCTGGTCACCAGCTTCGGTGGCGGCCTGACCTGGGGGTCTGGCCTCATTACATTTTAACACATTGATATTTTAGAATAATCGAATATATTGCAAAGCAATAATTGAAATCCGTGAATTTTTCGACTATAGTGCTCGCTCTCGACAAAATAGACCCATGTTCGATGCGGAGCATGGGCAAAACTTGAGGATATTCATGACAGATCTTGCTCTCACAGCGCTCGTCACGGGCGGTTCCCGCGGGATCGGCAAATGTATAGCCCAGACGCTCGGGGCCAAGGGATACCAGGTGTATCTCACCTATGTGAGCAAACCGGCTGAAGCCGAGGCCGTTGCCGACGGTATTACTGCCGCCGGCGGCAAAGCCAGGGCCTTTAAGCTGAATGTCAGCGATGCCGCCTCGGTCAGCGCTTTTTTTCAGGATGAGATCAAAGACAAAGTGCGCCTTGGCCTGCTGGTCAATAATGCGGGCATCACCAAGGACGGCTTTTTGATCCGCATGAAAGACGAAGACTTTGACGCGGTCGTTGATATTAACCTCAAAGGTGCGTTCCGTTGCCTGCGCGAAGCCGCGAAAATCATGTCCAAGCAACGTTCCGGACGCATCATAAATATTGCCTCCGTGGTGGGACAAATGGGAAATGCCGGGCAAATCAACTACAGCGCCGCAAAAGCGGGGCTGATCGGCATGACCAAGTCCGCGGCAAAGGAACTTGCCGGGCGCGGGATTACGGTAAACGCTGTGGCTCCCGGCTTTATTGAAACCGACATGACCTCGGCCTTAAGCGAGGAAGTTCGGGAACAATACCTGGAACATATTCCTCTCAAACGCTTCGGTACTGCTGAAGATGTTGCCGAGGCCGTAGCTTTTCTCGCTTCTGACAAAGCGAGCTACATTACCGGCCAGATACTGGCCGTTAATGGCGGAATGTATTGCTAGTTTTTCTTCACAACAACCAACCGAAGCGAAGTATTGAACTCTGGAGGACCCATGTCTGTTGAAGCTAAAGTGCAGAAGATTATTATGGATCAATTGGGCGTTTCCGCTGAAGAAGTGAAGCCCGATGCCTCGTTTGTTGAAGATCTCGGCGCCGACTCTCTTGACCTGACCGAACTGATTATGGCCATGGAAGAAGAATTCGATATAGAAATCGACGACGACGAAGCGCAAAAGCTCCTCAAAGTGAAAGATGCCGTCGCTTACGTCGAGCGCAACGCAAAATAGGCACTCCTCCATAAGAACACATATCTCCGGCGGTGGTTGCGGCAACGCCCACCGCCGGAATTCGCGTAGTGAGCGCCGGGCCCGTGAATGGTTTCAGCAATTATTATTGCAGCCCTTTGTTCTTAAAGAGACCATAGCCATAAGGACTACAAGCACATGACCAGAAAACGCGTGGTGATCACGGGCCTGTCCGCCCTCTCCCCGCTCGGCGGGAACCTGGAAGACTCCTGGGACAATTTGCTCAAGGGCATGTCCGGTATTGCGCCCATAACGCTGTTTGACGCAACCGGATTTGAGGCCACCATTGCCGGTGAAGTCAAAAACTTTGACCCGGAACAGTATGGCCTTCCCATGAAGCAGGCGCGGAGAATGGATCGTTTCGTGCAATTCGGGGTTGCCGCGGCCCTGATGCTGCTTAAAGATTCCGGATTCACCATTACCGACGACAATGCCGACTCCGTTGGCGTTCTGCTCGGCGTCGGCCTCGGCGGGCTGAAGACCATTGAAGATTTTCACCAAAAACTCATCGACGCGGGCCCGAATAAAATTTCCCCCTTCATGATTCCCATGCTCATTTCCAACATGGCGCCCGGCCAGGTTTCGATTTTCACAGGGGCAAAAGGCCCCAACGTGGTCGCCACCAGCGCCTGCGCTTCCGCCCTGCATGCCATAGGCTACGCCTATTCGGAAATACTGCTGGGGCGTTGTGAGCGAGCCATTACCGGCGGTGTGGAAGCAACGGTCACGGCCATGGGAATTTCCGGATTTACGGCCTTGAAAGCGCTCTGCACCAAGAATGATGCGCCGGAAAAGGCCTCCCGTCCCTTCGAGCGGGACCGGAGCGGCTTTGTTATGGGAGAAGGCGCCGGCATGCTGTTCATCGAGACTCTGGAGTCAGCGCAGGCTCGCGGTGCGAAAATTTATGCCGAAGTCGCGGGGTTCGGCTCTTCGGGCGATGCCTTCCACATGACAGCGCCCAGGGACGACGGGGAAGGCATGGCCGCTGCCATGCACAATGCCATTAAGGACGCCGGGGTATCCCTGGATGTCATTGACCACATCAATGCCCACGGCACCTCAACCCCGCTTAACGACCTGGCGGAAACAAAAGCTATCAAGGCTGTTTTCGGCAAAAGAGCCTATGACATTCCGATTACGGCGAACAAATCGCAGACCGGGCACCTGCTTGGCGCGGCAGGCGGCATTGAAAGTGTCTTCTCAATACTGACCCTGAAGCACGGTATCATCCCCGGCACAGCCAACTATGAAAACCCGGACCCCGAATGCGATCTCAATTACATGGGCAATGGTCCCCAAAAGATCCAGGCGGAATATGCGCTGTGCAATTCCTTCGGATTCGGCGGCACCAACGCCAGCATGCTCTATAAGCGCTGGCAGGACTGAGGCGACAAGTCCGACAAGAACACCGGGGGCGCAAAGGAACAAGCTTTGCGCCCCTTTTTCGCTAAAATCCACTGGCGAAACTACGCAATCTGCCGTACTATCCCTCTCGCACCATATAAGCACGGACGATCGCCTCGCCATTAGAACAATTAACGCTTGAAACCGTCGCTTAACGGCGGGCAAAGCCCGCCTACGCCTGTTTCGCGGCAAGGATTTGTGGCAAATCCTTGCGAGCATTTCAAGTATGAAATGCTCTAAGGCGGGCTTTACCGCCCTTTCGGGTGACATAAAGGATACCATCATGGATGAACTGCTGCTTCGTGACCCTGCCGTCGGCAAGGCCGTATATCTGGAGTCTCTGCGCCAGCTTGAAAAACTGGAACTCATCGCCTCGGAGAACTTTGTCTCCCCGGCAGTGCGGGAGGCCCAGGGAAGCGTACTGACCCATAAATACGCCGAAGGCTATGCGGGCAAGCGCTACTACGGCGGTTGCGAACATGTGGATGTCGCTGAAAACCTGGCCACGGAACGGGCCAAAAAGCTGTTCAGCGCCGAATATGTCAACGTGCAGCCGCATTCAGGCAGCCAGGCCAACATGGCCGTGTACCTCGGCGCTATCAATATGGGCGACACCGTTCTGGGCATGGACCTGTCGCACGGCGGCCACCTGACCCACGGCAGCCCGGTCAACTTTTCCGGCAAGTTTTACAAGTTCGTCAGCTACGGCGTGGACAAGGCCAGCGGCAAGATTAATTACGACAACGTACTCAAGCTGGCCCAAGAACATAAACCAGCCCTCATCGTGGCCGGAGCCAGCGCCTATGCGCGCACGCTCGATTTTGCCCGCTTTCGCGCCATCGCCGATGCCGTGGGAGCCAAGTTGATGGTGGATATGGCTCACATCGCCGGGCTGGTCGCCACCGGTCTCCACCCCACGCCCGTGGGACACGCCCACTATGTGACCACCACTACGCACAAAACCCTGCGCGGTCCGCGCGGCGGCATGATCCTGTCTTCGGAAGAGTTCGGCAAGACCTTGAACAGTCAGATTTTCCCCGGCATCCAAGGCGGTCCGCTGATGCATGTTATTGCCGCCAAGGCCGTATCCTTTGGAGAAGCCCTGAGGCCCGAGTTCAAACGGTACCAGAAGCGCGTGCTGGAAAATGCCAAAACCCTGGCCCAGGAACTTATGGACGCCGGATTTGTCCTGGTGTCCGGCGGCACGGACAACCACCTGATGCTGATCGATTTGAGCAACAAAGACATTACCGGCAAGGACGCGGAGATCGCTCTGGACAAGGCCGGGATCACGGTCAACAAAAATACCGTGCCCTTTGAAACGCGGTCGCCCTTTGTGACCTCGGGCATCCGCGTCGGCACCCCGGCCCTGACCACCAGGGGCATGCAGCCGCGCGACATGCGCAAGGTTGCCGCCTGGATCGTGGAAAGCCTTGAATCGCGCAATAACGAAACCCGGCTCCTTGCCATCAGCCGTAAAATTGAGCGCTTCGCGTCCAAGTTTCCACTTTTCGCATATTAATGTGTATTGGGGCTCCGCCCCAAACCCCGGCAGGGGAAATGATTTCCCCTGCACCCCTCATATCCTGAAAACAGTTTTGCTGTTTTCAGGAAATTGCGGGTCAAGGGGGCCACGCCCCCTTGCAGGGTGGTTTGGAGGTGTGGCCAGTAGTGTTAAGGCTCACGTTCATCCCATCGCGAGTATCGCTGGATGACGACCTTTGCGTTACTGATTTGAGCCCCTCCAAAAAATATAACTTGAGGCTTTATGTCCCGCGTGCCCTGGCCACAATATTTCATGGATATCACCCGCCTGGTAGCGGAGCGATCCACCTGTTCCCGCAGAAAGGTCGGAGCCATTGCCGTCAAGAACAAGCGTATTCTTGCCACTGGCTATAACGGCGCTCCGCGCAACATGCGCGAGTGTTTGAGCATCGGCTGCCTGCGGGAAGAGTTGGGCGTTCCTTCGGGCCAGCGCCATGAACTGTGCCGAGGCCTGCATGCGGAGCAGAACGTGATCGTCCAGGCTGCCGTGCATGGCGTTTCCATTGAAGGTTCCGACATCTACTGCACGCACCAGCCCTGCCTGATCTGCGCCAAGCTCCTCATCAACTGCGGTGTGGCCGCGGTGTACTTTGACTCGCCCTATCCAGATCCTATGTCCGAGGACATGTTTACCGAGGCAGGAATCATCCTGTCGCAAATAGTCCTGCCCTCCGGGAGCTGTTGACGCTATGAGAATTTTTGTTCACTGCCAGGGAAGAAGCGCTTTTTATGAAGGGAGTGTACTCTTATGGTACTCGACCGGAATAAAAAGCGACTCTGACGAAGACAGTGGGCAAAAAGACCATAGTGTCAATAGGTCCCAGGGAATAGGAGTCTTTTCGTGACGCAAACGCATCCTTATCATGACTTCATGTTGCAGGCCGTGGCTCTGGCCGGTAAAGCCAAATGGCAAACCTGCCCCAATCCCTGTGTCGGGGCGTTGTTGGTCAAGGATGGCGCTGTCGTTGCTTCGGGCTGGCACAAAGGTGCGGGACGTCCCCACGCCGAAGTCGAAGCCCTGGAAGATGCAAAGGCCAAAGGCGTTCTTCCTGCGGACTGCACTCTGGTCGTTACCCTTGAGCCTTGCCGTCACCACGGTAAAACCCCTCCCTGCACCGATGCCATACTCAAGGCGGGCATCCGCCATGTTGTGGTGGGCACGCCGGATCCGAATCCCGAAGCCTCGGGCGGAGCCGAACTGCTGCGTTCCCGGGGAGTGAAGGTGGAAACAGGCATTGCCGAACAGGAATGCCTGGACAGTATTGACGATTTTATTACCTGGCAGACCACGGATCTTCCCTATACCCTGCTCAAGCTGGCCAGCACGCTGGACGGCCGCATTGCCACCCGGACCGGCCATTCCAAGTGGATCAGTTCGCCGGAAACACGGGCCAGGGTGCACGAGCTTCGCGCGCATATGCAGGCCGTGATTGTAGGCGGGAATACCTTTTACCAGGATGATCCGAGACTGACCTGCCGTTTGGACAACGCCACTTCCGAGCTTTGTTCGCGCCAGCCGCTGGCTGTTGTCGTCACCTCCCGGCTCCCGGAAGCGGGCTTGTCGCTGCACCTGCTCAAAGAACGCGCCGAGCAGACCATTTTCTGGACCACCGTGGCGGCGGCGGCCAGCCCCAAGGCCGAAGCCCTGCGCCGCAAAGGCGTGCGCGTTGTCGGGCTGCCTTCCCAGGCTCGTCACAATGTGCGGGGGCACGGCATGCGCGCTGAACTTGATCTGGCCGAAGGCCTGACCTATTTGCGCCGGGAATTGGATTGCCGTTACGTCATGTGCGAAGGCGGCGGACGCCTGGGGCTCTCTCTTCTGGACAAAGGGCTGGCCAGAGAGTTTCACTTGCATATGGCCCCGAAAATCGTTGGCGACAACGAGGGCACACCTCTCTTTGACGGCCGCGCTCCGGTCCAGATTGATGAGTCCTTGCAACTGCGCATTACCGATGCCATTCCTTCCGGCAGCGACATCGCCCTTACGCTGCGCCCGGCCATAGCTCCACTGCTGTCCCCTGCCCCGGAAAAGAGAGAATAAGATGTTCACCGGACTGGTCATGGGTCTGGGCGAAGTGGCCGTTATCGCGCCCGGCAGCGGAGAGTCCCGCTTCACCTTCCGTCCCCTGTTCCCGGCTCCGGCCTGGATCAAGGGAGAAAGCATTGCCGTCAACGGCGTTTGTCTTTCGGTTGAGACCTTTGATACCCTCTCTTTTACCGCGTATGCCTCGCGGGAAACCTTGCGCCTGTCCAATCTCGGCTCGCTTTGCCGTGGGAATACCGTCAATCTGGAACGCGCCCTGGCGCTGGGCGACCGGCTCGGCGGCCATCTGGTCAGCGGCCACGCCGATGGCCTCGCTCATATTGAGTCCATCCGGGACGCGGGTGCGTCCAGGATAATCCGGGTACGCTTTCCCGAGGAATTTTCAGCCCAGGTCATCCCAAAGGGCTCCGTGGCCCTGGATGGCGTGAGCCTGACCATTAATCACTGTGGTTCCGGCTTTCTCGAAGTCAACGTGATCCCGGAAACCCAGCAGGCCACCACTGTCGGATCCTGGAAAACCGGACAAACGCTCAACTTTGAAACAGACCTGATCGGTAAATATGTGGAGCGCATGCTCCAAGCATGGAAGGAAAGCCCCAGGGAAAGCCGCCTGACTATGGACTTCTTGCGGGAAAACCTGGGTTGAGTACACCTACTGCCCATACGAAAAGGACCGCCATTATGTCGTTATGCACTGCCGAACAGGCTATTGAAGAAATCCGCCAAGGCAAAATGATCATCCTTGTGGATGACGAAGACCGGGAAAACGAAGGGGATATCACTATTGCCGCGCAGTTCGTAACCCCTGAAGTGATCAATTTCATGGCCACGCATGCCCGGGGCCTGATCTGTCTGCCCCTCGCGCCTGAATGGTGCGACAAGTTACAGTTGCCGATGATGACCCAGCGTAACGAATCCGGTTTCGGCACCAACTTTACGGTTTCCATTGAGGCCAGACACGGCGTGACCACCGGCATCTCGGCCGCTGACCGGGCTACCACAATCCTGGCGGCCGTCGCTGATGACGCCAAGGCGGAAGATATTGTCACTCCGGGACATATTTTTCCCCTGCGGGCCAAGAAGGGCGGCGTGCTGGTGCGCGCCGGGCAAACCGAAGGCGGCGTCGATTTGGCCCGTCTTGCGGGGCTCAAGCCTGCCGCCGTGATCTGTGAAGTGCTCAAAGATGACGGCACCATGGCCCGGATGCCGGATCTCAAGGAATTCGCCAAGAAGCATGGTCTCAAAATCGCCACCATCAAGGATCTCATCCGCTACCGGATGCAGTCCCGTCTGCTTTCGGTAAAGCGCACGGCTGAAGCCCATCTGCCTACCAAGTATGGCGATTTCAAGGTCATCGCCTATGAAAATGAACTGCACGACCAGACACATGTGGCTATTGTCAAAGGCACGCCCACGCCCGACACGCCCACCCTGGTCCGTGTGCACAGCGAATGTCTCACCGGTGATGTGCTCGGTTCGCTGCGCTGCGACTGCGGCGGGCAAATCGGCGCGGCGCTGTGCCGTATCGAGCAGGAAGGTACGGGTGTGGTGCTCTATATGCGGCAGGAAGGCCGCGGCATTGGCCTGGCCAATAAGATCAAAGCCTATGCCTTGCAGGACAAGGGCCTTGATACTGTGGAAGCCAACCACAAGCTGGGATTCAAGGCTGACCTCAGGGATTACGGCATTGGCGCGCAAATGCTGGTCGATCTCGGTATTCGCAAGATGCGTCTGATGACCAATAACCCCAAGAAAGTTATCGGCCTGGAAGGCTATGGCCTGGAAATAACCGAACGTGTACCGCTTGAACTTGAAGTCTGCGCATTCAACGCGGATTACATGAAAACCAAAAAAGAAAAGATGGGGCATATGCTGCATCTCGGCGAATCCTGCACTTGCGGGCATAAGACGGCTTCCGTTAAAAAGTAATTCAGGAGTACCCATGCAACAGATCAAAACCATAGAAGGCCAGCTTTCCGCAAAAGGCCTGAAAATCGCTCTGGTAGCCAGCCGTTTTAACGATATTATCGTCGATCGCCTGATCAGCGGTTCGGTAGACTACCTTACCCGCCACGGTCTTGAGTCCGAAGGCATCACCCTGGTACGCATTCCCGGCGCCTTTGAACTGCCCCTGGTGTGCCGGAAACTGGCCCAAAGCGGCAAATACCACGGCATTGTCGCCCTGGGGGCCGTCATTCGCGGCGCCACCCCGCACTTTGACTTTGTGGCCAATGAAGCCACCAAAGGCCTGGCTCATGTTTCCCTGGAAACAGGTGTGCCCATTGGTTTCGGCCTGCTGACCACGGAAAACATCGAACAGGCCGTCGAGCGGGCCGGCAGCAAAGCAGGCAACAAGGGAGTGGACGCGGCCGCGGCCATGCTTGAAACCATTCGCGTGCTCGAGCAGATCTAAATGGCCCAAAGAATGACGCAGACGAAAAAAGCCCCCCGGCGCGTTGAGCGCTCCTTTGCCTTCAAGGTGCTGTACGGGCTCTGCTTTTCCCCGGCCAACAGCGAAAACGATCTGCGTGAGGCCTTTTTGCGCTCGCCCGACCGGCCGGAAGCGATGGATGACCAGAACAGCTACGCCTGGAACCTTGTTTTCAATGTCTGGAAGTATCGGGAGGCGCTGGATAAAGCCATTGCTTCCTTTTCCCAGAACTGGCGGCTGGAGCGGCTCGGCAAGGTTGAAGCCGCTTTGCTGCGCATCGCTTTTTGGGAACTGAAACAGGACGATCCGGATGTGCCGCCCAAAGTGGCCATCAATGAAGCTGTTGAGCTTTCCAAGCAGTACAGTGATGAAAAGTCCCGCGCTTTTGTCAACGGCATTCTGGATGCGGCTGCAAAGGCGCGAGATGCGGGCACGTTAGGGAAATATTTTGAGGAACCGTCTAGCCGTATTGGGGCTCCGCCCCAAACCCCGGCAGGGGACTGAGTCCCCTGCACCCCCATACCCTGAAAACAGCTTTGCTGTTTTCAGGGTATGGGGGTGCAGGGCCGGCTGGGCCCTGGCGGGGAGGCTTGGAGGGGCAGAGCCCCTCCAAAATAACAACTCCAACCATCTTTGCAACGATGAAATACAATCCGCAGGAAATAGAAGGCAAGTGGCAGCAATTCTGGGAGGAGCGCGGCTCGTTCCATTGCGGGAACAGCGGCGATAAACCCAAGTATTACTGTCTGGAGATGTTCCCTTACCCTTCCGGCAATATTCATATGGGCCATGTACGCAACTATTCCATCGGTGATGTTGTGGCCCATTTCAAGCGCATGCAGGGCTTTAACGTGCTGCATCCCATCGGCTGGGACGCCTTTGGCCTGCCCGCCGAAAACGCGGCCATCCAGCATCACACGCATCCGGCCAAATGGACCTACGCGAACATCGACAACATGCGCTCACAATTGAAGCGTCTGGGTTTTTCCTATGACTGGCGGCGCGAATTCGCCACCTGCGACCCCTCCTACTACCGCTGGGAGCAACTGTTTTTCATCAAATTTCTGGAAAAAGGCCTACTGTACCGCAAAAAAGCGCCGCAGAACTGGTGCCCCAAATGCCATACTGTGCTGGCCAACGAACAGGTTGTGGAAGGACTGTGCTGGCGTTGCGACTCTGAGGTCGAGCAGAAGGAACTGGCGCAGTGGTTTTTGCGTATCACCGATTATGCCGAGGAACTGCTTGCCGATCTGGACGGCCTGGAAAACGGCTGGCCCGAGCGCGTACTTACCATGCAACGCAACTGGATCGGCAAATCCATCGGGGCTGAAATCCATTTTGGCGTTGAGGGGAGCGACAAATCCATCCCGGTGTTCACCACCCGCCAGGATACGGTGTTCGGCGCGGGATTCATGAGCATTGCCGCCGCGTATCCCCTGCTGGACGAACTGATTGCCGGAACGGAGCGGGAACAGGAAGTCAGGGCATTCGCCCAAAAAATCCTGAACACGGACAAACGGGAACTGGCTTCCGATACACTGGAGAAAGAAGGGATCTTCACGGGCAGATACTGCATCAATCCTTTCAGCGGCGCGCGCATGCCCATCTGGGTCGCCAACTTTGTCCTGGCCGGATACGGCACCGGCGCGGTCATGGGCGTTCCGGCGCATGACCAGCGCGACTTTGAGTTCGCCAAAAAGTACGACCTGCCCATCCGGGTGGTTATCCAGCCGGAAGACATGGCCCCGCTCGATCCGGCCACCATGACCGCTGCGGAACCCGATCCCGGCATCATGGTCAATTCCGGGGAATTCAACGGCCTGCGCAATGAAGAAGGCAAGCTGCGCATCGCGGACTGGCTGGAGGAGAAGGGTCTGGGTAAACGCGCCGTCAACTGGCGTCTGCGCGACTGGAACATATCGCGCCAGCGTTACTGGGGCGCGCCCATTCCCGTTGTCTATTGCGACGCTTGCGGCGTTGTGCCGGAAAAGGAAGAAAATCTGCCTGTGTTGCTGCCCCTTGATGTTGTCACGCGCCAGGACGGTCGCTCTCCCCTGCCCGACACTCCCGCTTTTTACGAAACAACGTGCCCCGCCTGCGGCGGCAAAGCCCGGCGCGAGACAGACACCCTGGACACCTTTGTGGAGTCCTCCTGGTATTTTGCCCGCTATACCGATCCCGATAACAGCAAAACGCCTTTCACGCCCGGGGCTCTGGCCTACTGGATGCCCGTTGACCAGTATATCGGCGGCGTGGAGCACGCCATTCTGCACCTTCTGTATGCGCGCTTTTTTGTCAAGGCGTTGCGGGACTTCGGCTACCTGGAGACTTCCGAGCCCTTTGCCAATCTGCTTACCCAGGGCATGGTGCTGATGGACGGCAGAAAAATGTCAAAGTCCAAAGGCAACACGGTTGATCCCACGGAAATGATCGCCAGATACGGCGCGGACACCGTGCGTCTTTTCTGTCTTTTTGCCGCTCCGCCGGAACGCGATTTTGACTGGACCGAGTCCGGCATTGAAGGCGCGTACCGTTTCGTCAACCGTGTCTGGCGTCTTGCCGTGGAGCTTGCGGGCACGGTTCCGGCTCTTGAGCCCTGCGCCGCTTCCGAGGCCGACGCCACGCTGCAAAAGGCGCGCGAACTGCGCCACAAAGAGCATGCGACCGTGAAAAAAGCCGGGGAAGACATTGCCGGAAGATTCCAGTTCAATACCGCCATTGCCGCGGTCATGGAACTGGTCAACCTGATGTACCTGGTCAAAGATGAACTCCTGCCGGATGCGGGCGGCAGAAAAACACTCGGTTCCGCCTTGTCCACCACGCTTGCCCTGCTCTTTCCGATTACCCCCCACCTGTGCGAAGAGTTGCGGCAGCGTCTGGGCTTTGCGACTCCCTTGGTGGAGCAGCCCTGGCCCATATACAGTGATGCCGCCCTGGTTCAGGACATGATCACCATTGTCTTGCAGGTGAACGGAAAACTCCGGGGGAAGCTCGAGATACCCTCCGGAACCGAAGCGGAAAGCATCAAGGCGGAAGCTCTGGCCGACGCCCATGTTCAAAAACATATTGAAGGGCTCACGATTCGCAAAGTCGTGCTCGTCCCGGGGAAACTCGTCAATGTGGTCGCCAGTTAGAACAATTCACAAGGTTCACCGTACCCTTCGCGTCTGTTTTTGCCTTGCCTGGCTGCTTGCTGCCGCGGCTTTACCCGGCTGTGGCTATCAGTTGGCCACCAACACTCCCAGCATTATCGGAGACGGCACCCGGACCCTCAAGGTCAAAGGCGTGGATTCGCCCACGCTGCATCCCTGGCTCCCTCATGCCATACGTTCCGAACTCAGAAATGAAATTGGAGCGCGCCATCTGGCTCGCTGGGTGGACAGCGGTTCCGCCGACTACGAAATACAAATCAACGTCATCAACTTCTCGACCACAGAATGGGTACGCACCAAGTTTGACACCAGCCAGTTGTACAGCACCATCCTGACGCTGGAAGCCATCATTTACGACGGCAGCACGAACAAGGAAATCTGGCGCTCGGGGCCGCTCGCGTATTCGGAATATGAGGAACATGCGAATGAAAAGGCGGCGTCCGGGTATATTATCACCCAGGTTATCCGGAAACTGGCGGATACAATGCGAAACGCCTTTTAAAAAATCCCCGTAACGCCATGAGCCGCCCGGCCTACTCCATATGCATCTGCCCGGACAGCCGCCTCTTGCGCGCGCGGCTGGATACTCTTTTGGCGGCCCATGCTCCGTCGCAAGGCGGAACATGGCAGCGCTTTGTCTTTTGGGCTGATGAAGGGCTCGGACCTTCTCTTTGGGAACACCTCACCTTACAGGGCCTGTTTGCCGCGCCCAAGGCCCTGATTATCCGCAATGCCCAAATACTGACCGCTGACGCCTTGAAAGTGCTTTCCAAAGTGTTGCTGCCGCTTGCCGGAAGTCCGGCCAACCCCTTGCCGTCCCCCTTGATCTGGCCTTTGGTCTGCCTTGAAGTGGCTATTGAAAAAGGCAAGGCCAAAGTTCCCGCGCATATCGCCCACCTGCCCTGCTATGAAGAGGCTGAAAAGCGCGGTTGGCTGGATGTGACCCAAGGGCTGAACGCGGCCGGTCTGCGCGCTTTTATCCGATCGGAAGCGGAGCGTCAGGACCTATCCCTACGCCCGGAAGAAACGGATCTTCTGGCGCATACCCTACCGCCGGATGCTGCTTTTATCACCTCGGAACTGGCGAAGTTGGCTCTCCTGGCCAACAGTGAAGGCCATTTGCCGAAAAATACCGTGACCGTTGCAGCACAAACGCAGGAAGTCACTATTTTTGAACTGATGCGGATGGTACAGCAAAACAGTAACGCTCCGGCGGCCTGGAAGCAGATTCTTGAGGATAAACTCTCAGGTGAAAATATGACTTTTGCCTTTACCGCCATCCTGCTGCGCGAGGCGCGCATCTTGTGGCAGTCTCTCGCCGGTCCCGCTCCCTATCTGCCCCCGCAGGTGGCCCTGCAAAAGAAAATCGCCGCTGAAAGTCTCGGGTACAACGGCATAGCGCGTCTCTGGGAGCTGGCTCTGCAAGCGGATAAGGGTATAAAATCCGGGGAGCGCAGCCCGGATCAGGCTTTTGAAATGCTGGCCGCTGATCTGTTTCTGCTGTTCGGCGGCAACTTCCGCTAGGCAACGTTATGGAACAACACGAACGCCACCTACACCATTATCAGGGGCACAGGAAACGCTTGCGCGCCCGTCTTACTGACGCGCCTGAAAAGCTCCAGGACTACGAAATTCTGGAACTTCTTCTCGGCTATGCCATTCTGCGCAGAGACACAAAGCCCATAGCCAAGGAATTGCTTGCCCGGTTCAAGAGCCTGCGCGGCGTCATAGAGGCGCCGCCCGAGCGCTATCTGGATATTCCGGGTCTGGGCGAGGGTGTGGCCGGACTCATGGCCTTGCTGCGTGAATTCACTCCGCGCTATGTGGAAAGCAGAGTGCGCAAGCGCGAAGAACTCTGTAGTCCCGAAGCAGTGGCCGCAATGGCCCGTGAACGGCTCGGGCGGCTGGCGCACGAAGAAATCTGGGTGGCGTATGTAGATAACAGCCAGCGTCTGGTGGCCTGGGAACGGGCTGTACGCGGCACCTACGGCACAGCGCCGATCAATGCGCGCGATATTGTCGAGCGCGGCTTGCTGCTTAAAGCCACCGGAGTCATTCTGGTACACAACCATCCCGGCGGGAATGCCCAACCTTCAGGGGCTGACGCCAACCTTACCCGGCAGTTGGAGATGAGCACCCGAACCGTGGGCATCCGCTTTGTCGATCATGTCATCGTGACCGATGATGCTTGTTATAGCATGATGAGCGAAGGGTTTATCTAGTAGTGTCTCAGTTTGGCGTGATACATCGTCAGGCTTCGTTTTTGCTCGGGGGGCAGGACCGAAGAGTCCAGCCCACCCTCGCAAAAACTCGCCTTCCTTGTCTGACGCCAAACTGAGACACTACTGGCTTTGCTCAATATGAGGGGTGCAGGGGAAATCATTTCCCCTGCCGGGGTTTGGGGCTCCGCCCCAATACGAATTAATCAGTTTTAATCCCGACGCGTTTTCCAATCCCTTCCACAAAAAACTTGCCGGCCTGGACGGTCTTGCTGCCCGCGCTTCTGGCCGCTCCCGCAAAGCAATCAGCCACGGTGCCGGCCATCCGTTCCACCATGCCGCCGGACATGGCGTACAACATGGAACCTGCTTCCCGGAACACGGCCGCGCGGGAAGGGCGTTTTTCCTGTCTGGCTCCGTAAGCATAGGCATTGCGGGCAATAATACCCGTGCGCAAAGCCAGATAACAGTTCGCGGCGCCGTCAATAGTGGAAGCGGTGATGGTTTGCAGGGCTTTGCCCGCAAAGGGGATGCTTGCTGTCACGCCTGCCGGGAGCATGGCCTGAAAGGCTTCACCAAAACCTATGGTGACCTCGGTTGCAATATCCAACTCTTCCAGAGATAAGGCCAGGAAGGTGGAAGTGACCACGGCCCAATAAAGCGACGTGATTTCACGCGGATGCGGGCGCTGGTTATATATGGAAGAAATGCGCCAGACCAGACGGCACAGGCAGACAAAAACGATCAGCGCATCAAGACGCCCGTTCTGGCTCAAGGCTGTTGCCAGAAAAACGCGGCGGGCCGTCTGTTCGATTTCCTTATCCGCTCTGGCTTTGAGAAAGTCACGCGACGCTTCAAGATAGTCCTTGTCCGAGGAGAAATTTTCCGGGATCAGACCTTTTTCCCGCAGCAGCGGGTTCTTGCGCATCCGCCTTGCCAGTTCCTCGGCAAAGCGCTTTCTGTCCTCGTCAGAGGCATCTCCCACCAGCAACAGGTGTTTGTGCCCGCCGAACAGGCCGCGCCAAAACCAGAAAAAGGCCACCAGTTCAATAGTCAGGAGGACGAGGTGCGCCCAAGGCTCGCTGCCGCGATACACCCATTCGGCAAGGGCGGCCAGGTTCCGGTTAATAAACAGAACCATAAGCGCGGCCATGACGCTCATGGCAATGAGCATCACCTTCAGTATCCGGGGCGTCTTTTCCGTCATTGGGGCGCTCGTTGTCACACCGTACAGACCGGTGGAATATTTTCAAGGATTGACGGAATGGGAACCTGCAACTCGGCCGGGCCCCATACCGTGGAAGAATGCTTGCCGGGCAGGGCCTTCAGCAAGTGATTTTTGACCCCTCGCGCAATCAGTTTTTTATCCTTACACTCTTTGTTCGCTCGAGCCAAGGCGTCGGTTCCCACCGGATCCAGGGCAAGTACGCTGGAATCTTCCCCCTTTTGCAGCACATCAACCATTGCGCGAGCGCTAAGCACCAGCATGCGCTCGAGCAAGGCGGAACGTTCGCACTCCGGGAGCAGGCCGTCCAGAGCCTTCAGGGAACTGCGCCACACGGCGCTTCCCCCCAGGGCTATGCTCTTCTGGAAAAGCATGGATTTGAACAGGAAAGGGAGAGGGCGCTGCCGCATGGACGCGCACAGCATAGCTGCTGCCCGGCGGCTGCTTTTCTCGCGGAACACCTCCAGGGCATCCACGCTGTCCCAGGCCAACAGGCGATCCGCCTGGCTTTCAAGATACACGTGGGCAATCCGCCCCGATCCCGGCGCGGTATGCAGGAGGCCCGGCACAAACACGTTATGAGCCACGGTATCGGCAGCCAGGTGGGCCAAGTATCCGTAAGCGTAAGCCAGCTTTTGCAAGCCTCTGGCGCTTTCCAGCAGGATGAAGCCATTTTCCCAGTTGTGGCTGTGCCCTTTTTTCGCCTTACTGCCCTTGCCGATAAAAATATCCGCGCTGAGCGCCCCATGCAGAAACTGTCCGGGATAGTGCATCAATGCCGCTGCCACTGCCGCGGGCAGTATGGAGAGATTCTGCAAAATCCAGTTGCCCGTGACCATGTGCGCGCCGGGCCCCCAGGCCAGAGCCTGTTCCGGCAGCGCAAGATCGGCAAGCAACATCGAGAATGAGAAAAAAAAGCACAGCAAACGCTTCATGGCGACACCTTGAAATACTTTCCTGCACTATAACCATTGCAAGCCATCGGTTCAAGTGCGGAAGCAGACAAGTAGGCCTACGCTGTGCTAGGTTCCGCTCCGCCCAGATAGGCAGCCTGAATATCCGGGTTTGCCAGCAGGGCCGCGGCGCTGTCTTCCATGACCACTTTGCCCACTTCCATGACATAGCCGCGCGAAGCGATTTTCAAGGCAGCGCGGGCGTTTTGCTCCACCAGAATCACGGTGACGCCCCGATCATTGATCTCGCGCACGGACTCAAAAATGGAACGTACCAGAATCGGAGCGAGGCCGAGGGAAGGTTCATCCAAAAGCAATACCTTCGGATCGCCCATAAGGGCGCGGGCAATGGCCAGCATCTGCTGCTCGCCGCCGGAAAGGGTTCCGGCAAGCTGTTCCGCGCGCTCATTCAAACGAGGAAAGAGCTCGAGAACCCAGCCCATAAGATGGGCGGTGCGCTCAGGCTTTTTGGCGGTAAACGCGCCAAGCTCTAGGTTTTCCTGCACGGTCAGGGTGCCGAACACCCGGCGTCCCTCGGGCGCATGGGTTATGCCAAGACCGACCACTTCGTGGCTGTGCAGAGTATGCAGGGCCTTGCCTTCAAAAAATATCCCTCCAGCGCTGGGCTTTATCAGCCCGCTGATGGCGGTCAAGGTCGTGGTTTTGCCCGCGCCGTTGGCGCCCAGAATAGTTACAATCTCCCCTTTATCCACGCTTACATTGATGCCGTGCAGGGCTTCCACTTTGCCGTAGCAAACGCGCAGGTCGCGCAGTTCAAGATAGGCCGTGCTCATAGCCCTCCCAAGGCTGTGCTGACAAATAAGCAATTTTGTTCTCCGGCAAGGAAGATGAGCCTGCTATGAAGGAGTGTACTCTTATGGTACTGACTCGGCACATCCTGTGCCTCGGCCTTCGGCTACCGCCCTGCGGGCGGTTCCCAATTCCGCTTCCTGCGGAATTGTCGACCGAAATAGCAGGCGATATCTGACGCAGCCGGAGGGCAAAAGGGCCATTTGTCAGCATAGCCTAATCCTCCGCCCCGAGATAAGCCTCGATAACCTGCGGGTTGGTCTTGATTTCAGCCGGAGTGCCTTCGGCGATCATGGCTCCGTATTCCAGCACCACCAACTTCCGGCAAACCCGCATAACCAGATTCATATCGTGTTCAATAAGCAGAATGGTGATGCCCCGTTGCTGAATGGAACGGATAAGCGTCACCAGAGCCGCTGTTTCATAGTCATTCATGCCTCCGGCCGGTTCATCCAGGATCAGAAAACACGGGTCCGAAGCAAGTGCTCGGGCGATTTCCAGCAGACGCTGGTTACCGTAGGAAAGGTTCCCGGCAAGATTGGAGAACTGCGTGTCGAGTCCGACAAAAGCCAGTTCGCGCATGGCCCGTTCCACGGCTTTCTTTTCTTCCCTGCGCTGACGGGGCGGCCTGAACATGGAGGCGAAAAGCCCGGATTTCATCCTACAGTGGCGCCCGGCCAATACGTTCTCCAGCACGCTCATGTTCTGAAACAGGCGGATATTCTGAAAGGTCCGGGCAATGCCCAGGCTGACGATTTCGTGCGTGGGACACCCGGTGATATGCTTGCGGTCGAAAATCACCTCGCCGCTGTCGGGCTTATAGTTACCGGTAATAATATTGAATACCGTGGTCTTTCCCGCGCCGTTCGGACCGATCAGGCCGACAATGCTGTTTTCTTCCACCTCAAAAGACACCCCGGTAACAGCAACCAGGCCGCCGAAGGTCTTGGAAAGATTACGCAAGCTGAGGAGGCTCATGTCCGCTCTCCTTTCATGAGATCGGGCATGGAGTCGGGTATGCCGGGCGGGAACCTGCCCACCAAAGGCCGGGCGTTATAGCGTCTGCGGCGTGGGGGCAGCAGCCCCTGGGGCCGGAAGATCATCATCAGCATCATGGCCGCGCCGAACACCAGCATGCGGGCGCTTTCAAAGCCCCTGAACACGTCCTGCAAGCCGATCAGCAGGAAGGACCCGAGCAGCACGCCCGCGATCCTCCCGCCGCCGCCCAAAATGACAATGGCGAACAGAAGGACTGATTCGTAAAAGTTAAAGGACGTCGGTTCGATAGTGCGGATATTCGCGGCAAAAAGAGTGCCGGCCATGCCCGCCCAGAAGGCTCCAAGCGTGAAAACAATCAACTTGTACCTGGCCACGTTGATGCCGCAACCGGAGGCCGCCAGATCGTCATCACGGATGTAGTTGAGCGCACGCCCGAAGCGCGAGTGCTCCAGCAGGTAAAAGAGCAGTACCGTGAGCGCGGTGAATCCCCAGATCAAATAAAACTGCAACTTGGGAGTGGAAAATACCAGCCCTAACAGTTCGGGCCGGGCTATGCCGTAAATGCCGTTGGCTCCACCGGTAAGGCCGAAGAGGTTGTTTTTCAGGGAGATTCCCACAATTTCCACAATCCCGATGGTCACGACCAGAAGATAGTCCCCGCGCAGGTGAATAATGGGCAGGGCCAAAAGGAAGGCAAATATGGCGGCAAACAACCCGGCCACGGGCATGGTGGCGAATATGGGCCATTGGTACACGGTATTCAGAATGGCTGTGGTATACGCGCCCATGGCGAAAAAGGCCGTGTGCCCCATGTGGAACATTCCGGCCTGGCCGAGAATGACGTTCAGAGACAAGGCCAGCATGGCGTAGATACCGATCTTGTTCAGCATATCCAATTGAGCAATGCCGCCCCTTGCGGCTCCGCCCAGTTCAAGCGCCGTGGGAATCAGCGCCATGATCAGAAAAAACAGGAGGCCCGCGCTGAGGGAAAAATTCCGGTTGGAAGGCATATCGCTGATCATATCTTGTCCGCCACCCTTTCCCCGAGCAATCCGGTGGGTCGGAAGATCAGAATCAGAATGAGCACGGTAAAGGCAATGGCGTCTTTCCAGGCAATGGAGATATAGGCGGCGCCAAGGGCTTCAATCACCCCGAGCAGAATGCCGCCCAGCATGGCTCCGGGTATATTGCCTATGCCGCCCAGAATGGCCGCGGTAAAGGCTTTGAGGCCGAAGCTGAAGCCCATGTCGTAGCGAATTTCACCGTAGTACAGGCCTACCATGACGCCCGCCGCCGCGCCCAACGCCGGCCCGATAAGAAAAACCAGGGAAATGACGTTGTTCACGTTAATGCCCATAAGCTTGGCCGCGCCCTGATCAATGGCCACAGCCCTGATGGCCGTGCCGATGCGTGTCCGGTTGATGAACCAGTACAGCAGGACCATAAGCACCACGGTGCCCACGAACATCAGAATGCGCATCAAGGGAATTTCCACGCCCAGGAGAGCCACGGTGGTGGCGGGCAGAATGCCGCCGGGATACACTTGGCTCCGGGCTCCGTATACCAGCATCAGGGCATTGGAAAAAAAGATCGAAGCGCCAAGGGCTGAAACCACGGCCGCCAGACGGTTGGCATTGCGCAGCGGCCGGTAAGCCACGCGTTCCAGAAGGTAGCCCACCATGGCCACAAGCCCCATGGACATAAGAATCAGAACGCCGCCCACCAGCAAGCCGCCCATTTTACCCTCAAGCCCCAGGGCTACCAGGAGGGTCAGCCCAAGATAGGCCCCGAGAGTGAACAAATCGCCGTGCGCGAAGTTAATCAGGCGCAAGATGCCGTAAACCATGGTATAGCCCAAGGCTATGAGGGCATAAATTCCGCCCACGGCCAAACCGTTGGTCAATTGCTGAAAAAACTCTTCCATATAGCGGCAGGGGGTTGAAGATGCGATGCACGCGCCCTGCTGACGAGTCAGGCCGTCAGCAGAGCGCGTAAGGGTTATTGCGGTTGCAGGACAAAGGTCCCCTTGGCGTCAACTTCGTACAGGCGATACAGATCGCCTACGCGATCGCCTTTTTCATCAAAGGAGATCTTGCCGGTCAGGCTGTCAAATTCCTTCAGATCATTGTGCAGATAGTCGGTAATAGCTGCGGGATCGGTGCCCTTGGCCTTGATGGCCGCGACCAGCACGTTAAAGGCGTCGCCAGCCATGACAGACCAGATGGAACTGGGCAGGCTGTTATATTTGGCCTGATACGCGGCCAGGAAATCACGCGCCATCTGGCTGTCGATATCCGACGGCATGGGCGGGGAAATAAAGCGGTATCCCTTGGCAGCGTCAACACCGGCAATCTTGACCAAGTCCAGATTGTTGGTGGCATCGCCGCCGATCATGGGAACGGACCACTTCATGGCGGCCATCTGGCGCAGCAGCAGTCCGGCTTCAGGATAGTAGCCGGTAAAGAAAATCACCTCGGGATTCACGCCCTTGATTTTGGTCAAAATGGCCGAATAATCGCGCTCGCCGGGCACCAGCGCATCAAAGAAAACAATCTCGGCGCTCTTTTTGCTTTCGATAAGCTGCCTGGCCTCATCGGCAAGTCCCTTGGCATAGGCGGAATTGTCATGCAGAATGGCTACCCTGTTGAAACCCAGCTTTTGCAGAGTTTCCACAGCCACTCTCCCCTGCTCGTCATCCCGGGGGCAGGTGCGGAAAAAGCGCTTTTTCCCGGTGGCGGTCAGTTGGATGGAAGTGGAGCCCGTGGCAATCTGCACCACTCCGGCTTCATCATAAATATCCTGGGAAGCCTGCGTCACGGCGGAACCGTAAGTGCCGATGGCCGCGGGTACGCCCGCCGCCACCAGACGGCTAGCCGCGGTGGCCGCGGAGCGCGGCGTGCTGCCGTCGTCTTCCACGATAAGCTCCACCATCTGGCCGTTAATGCCTCCGGCCTTGTTCACCTCTTCCACCATCAGTTCCACAATCTTTTTCATGTCCTGGCCTTCACTGGCAAAAGCGCCGGTGATGGGCGCCATCAGGCCGATTTTGACCGGGGCGGCGGCAAGAGCGGTCGTTGCGCAAAGCAACGCCATCATAAGGGCCGATGCAAGCAACAGTTTTTTCATGCTGTTCTCCTCAAGAGGAAGAAGGGTGGGGCTGAAAAGCCGGACGAGCGGCATCCCGTAAGGAACGCCTGCCAATAGCCTTTACTGAAAAAGTCTGAAAAAGCAAGCCGGTGGGTGAAGGCCTATACCCAATCATCATCATCGGCGATAGGCGTAAAGCCCCGGCGCAAGGTGTTTTCGGTTACGCAACGCGGGTCCATGAACTGTAGGAGATAGTCCGGTCCGCCGGTTTTGGAACCCACGCCGGACATCTGGAAGCCGCCAAAAGGCTGGCGTTCCACCACGGCTCCGGTGCTGCCCCTGTTCAGATAGAGGTTGCCCACCCGGAAACGCTCCCTGGCCTTGTCAAGATTCCTGGGACTGCGGGAAAACACCGCGCCGGTCAGGGCAAAACGCGTACTGAGCGCTATATCCAGGGCCTGATCAAAGTTCTTGGCCCGCATCACGGCCAAAACCGGACCGAACACCTCTTCCTGGGCAATGCGGTGTTCAGGTGTGATGCCGTCCACAATCAGCAAGGGCACATACGCGCCCTCAGCCGGAAGATCGGTCCGCTTGATCAGCGTGTTGCCTTCGGATTCCGCAGTCCGCATGTATTCAAGCACATTCTTGCACAGCGACATATCCGCCAGCGGCCCCATGAAGTTTACCGCATCCTCGGCCGGGCCGATTTTTACGGCTTTCGCGGCCAAGGTCAGACGCTTGATAAAGGTGTCATACAGCGCATCCAGCACAATGACCCGGGAACAGGCCGAACACTTCTGCCCCTGGAAGCCAAAGGCCGAATACAGAATCTGGGAAACCGCCTCGTCCAGATCAGCGTCGTCATCCACGATAATCGCGTTTTTGCCGCCCATTTCCGCAATCACGCGCTTGACCTGCAACTGGCCGGGTTGCACCTTGGCGGCTTTTTCCACAATATGCAAGCCCACATCCACGGACCCGGTGAAGCAGATGGCGGCAATATCCGGGTGCTGCACAAGATGATCGCCCATGACCGAGCTTTTGCCGGGACAATAATTGAAGACGCCCGCGGGCAACCCCGCTTCACGCCAGATTTCCACCAGATTATACCCGATGGCCGAAGCCAGGGACGAAGGCTTGAACACCACAGTATTGCCGGTCACAATAGCCGCCGCAACCATGCCCATGGCAATGGCAAAGGGGAAATTCCAGGGCGCGATGACCGCCACTATGCCCTTGGGCTGGTAAAACAGGAGGTTATGCTCACCGGGCGCGCGCCCCATGCGCCGGGGAGGGGCGAGGCGCAGCATGTCGCGGGCATAATATTCAAGAAAGTCGATACCTTCAGCGACATCATTGTAAGCCTGATCCCACTGCTTGCCCACTTCCAGGGTTTGCAGAGCGGAGAGCTCGTACATCCGGCGTCTGGCAATGGCGGCAGCCTTGTGCAGGTACTTGGCCCGCTCCAAAGGCGGAGTGTCCCGCCAGCTTGGGAAAACCGCCTTTGCCGCCGCAAGGGCCTGGTCAACTTCCTCCGTGCCTGCCTGGCACACCTGCGCCATGATTTCTTCCGGCCTGGCCGGATTAACTGTGGGCAGCGTGCTTTGCGTCGGCACATCCGCTCCATTTATATAGAGAGGAAGAGTTTTCCCGGCATTGGCGCGCACAAGGGAAAGAGCGGCCCGATAGGCCTCGCGGTTGGCGGGAATGGTAAAATCTACCAAAGCCTCGTTCCTGAAGGGCGGGAACGGCGCATCACTCCTGCTTGCCTGCTGTTCGGTCCGTCCTTTTTCCTTGGCCGCCTCAATTTCCCGTTGCAGGGTGATGGCCGGGCTTTCCATCAGCAGGTCCACGGCCGCGCCATCCGCAAAGCTCTGGCGCAAAAAAGATTCATTGGCGGTGTTTTCCAGCAGGCGGCGCACCAGATAGGCCATGCCGGGGATCAGATCGCCGTAGGGGCAGTATAAACGTACCCGGCCCGCCACATTGCGCAGGCCTTTACGCACGGGCTCGCCCATGCCGTACAGCACCTGGAATTCATAACGACTCTCGGGCACGCTGAGTTCACGCGCATGTTCCATGACCGCGGAGATGCTGCGCACGTTGTGCGAAGCGCAGGCAAAGTAAACCAGATCGCTGTTCTGCAAAATGATTCCGGCGATTTTTTCATAGGCCAGATCGCTTTCCGGCTTGCGCGTCCACACGGGTACAGGCCAGTCGCACTGCTTCGCGGCCACGGTTTCGGCGTCCCAATAAGCGCCCTTCACCAGACGGATGGCAATGGGAAGATTTTCTTTTCGAGCCCAGGCGATGAGTTCCGTGGCGTCCTGCTCGCAGTCCCGCAAATAGGCTTGCAGCACAAGGCACAAATGCGGATAATGACGGAACTCGGGCGCGCTGCGCAGGCGCTTGTATACTTCAATAGTTATTTCCCGGTACTTGAGTTGCTCCATGTCGATGCACAGGAACCCGCCAAGATCCATGACTTTTTTGTATAAGGGGGCAAGGCGGTTATACATTCCCTGCACGGAATCTTCCTGAGCCACGGGTTTGGCCTGGGAATACAGCGCGGACGGCTTGATGGAAATATTGATTTTCGGCATGGAGCCCCAGTCGAGGTCCGAACCGGCCTCCCCTCCGGGCAACGCCGCCCAGCCGCCCTGCTCCGCCGCCATCGCGTCGAGCAACTCGTGGTAGCCTTGCGCGTAGGCTTCGCTTTCCTCCTCATTGACCGAAGCTTCCCCCAGGAGATCAACGGTGAAGGCAAAACCGTTTTTACGCAATTTGGCCAGGCCCTTCATGGCCTCCTTGACATTCTGGCCGATAATGAACTGGCGGCCCATGCCCTCAATGTTGGAACGGATCGCGCCGCCCACCAGCTTCCCGGTGATGACTCCGCCGAACCCGGCCATATTGGCACCCCAGCGCAGGAAAGCGGGCACCTCTTCACTGCTGCCGGAAAAATACTCCCGGATATGCCGAAGCAGAGACTCCGAGGTGTTCAGATAGGGCAGCACATCCACAAAACGGAACAACTGGACCTTAAAGGCTTCATTCTTCATGGACCAATCCATAATTCTGCCGGTCCACCAGCCCCTGTTGAAGATCGAGGGAGCCTCCCCGCTGATGCTGGCAAAAAACTCCCTGCCGCGCTCCACTATCTTCTTTTCAAGCTGTTCGTTCATATGGCTACCCTGCTTGCGGAAGAGTGCGTGAATGCTGAAATCGTTTATTTCTATTAATTTCAAGCGATTATCATGCGTCCATAACCTTGTCAAGGACAGCGGAAAAATGAACAGGGTTACATTTCTTTTTACCCTTGCGCCACAAAGCTAAAAAGAAATTGGCAAAAAAATCCATCAACAACAATATCATATAACATGATAGTATTATTGTCACACAAACAACACTTCCCATCACATAACCGCATGACCGGATTTTTATAAAAAACAGAACTCCCCCACCAACCCCGAAACACCCCCGCACATTTTTTTGTTTTCAATTCAAAAAGCGTTGACAACCGGACGGTATTCAGGCAAACACAAATCTCGCGTGGGGCTGTAGCTCAATTGGGAGAGCGCTTGAATGGCATTCAAGAGGCCGTCAGTTCAATTCTGTCCAGCTCCACCATTAAATTCAAGCGCTTACGACGATACGTTGTAAGCGCTTTTTTGTGCCAATAAAAATCCCCCGGCTAAGCCGGGGGATTTTTATTTACTGCCTGCGAATGTACGGTGGCGCTTCTGGATTGGTATGAAAACTCTGTCTTTTCATGAAAATCCATTAATAACGATTATATGATGGGAAATGTCGTTTTTTCGACAATAATACTTTATGTTACATAATATTACTGCTTAATAATTAAACGGGTACTTAAATGAAAATGGCTTTTGTGCAATCATTGCAACTACAATCATGAGCGAGTATTATTTATGTTATCCTCATTATCACAGCGCCTGAACAGTTCACTCCACTTGCAGACCACTTTGCTAATCTTGTTTATCGCCTTGAGTCTGGCTGGCGTAGCCTACTTTAACCCCGCTGCTGAGTCCACAGACCGTTTGCTCAGTTGCGGCATTGTCTTTGTGAGCTGCCTCAGCACGGGCCTTGTGCTGTACTTGTTCCTGCGCGGGAAGATCCTCCGGCGCATTAGCAACATGGCGAACACAGCCCAAGCTATCTTGGCCGAAAGCTACGATGTCCTCTTCGCGGATAAAAGCCCGGATGAGCTCGGTCGCCTGGCCGGGTATTTGGGCGGTATGCTGGAACGCCTGAAACGCCTGGGTGAAACGAAAAGCGTGCTTTACCAGTTGAATATGCTCTACGCCATGTGCGATGCGCACGGCTATGCCACCTTCGTGAGCACAGACCTGCTACTCTTCAATGGCCGCCCGGCGGACTACGATTACAAGGGCAAGCTCCTCTCCGTGGCGCTTTCCGGCAAAGAGAATGAAAACGCCCCCTATATGCTGGCCTTGAAGCAAAAGCGGCCCCTGTTCAATGAAGAGCGCAACGTCTCTAACCCGCAAGGTCAGCCCATAACCATACGTTTTGACGTCAGTCTGATGTACGATCTCGCCGGACAACTCAACGGCGCTTTGACCGTCTTCACGGATATGACCGACGTGCGGGAAAAGGAACGCCTCATCCTGGCGCAGAATGAGACCGTGAACAAGGCCGCGCTGCAGGCGGACGGCATCTCCAAGGAACTGACCACCGCCGCTGGTTTTCTGGAGGAGCAGGTAAAACTCACCAGCGAGCGCACCCAGACACAGCAGACCTTGAGCGCCTCCAGCGCCCTGGCCATCACGGAGATGCTTCATGTGCTGAACGGAATCGCCAAAAATACCTCCGCCGCTTCCGCCCATGCGGAGGACACGCACGACAGCTCGCAGGAGGGGGTGGAGCTTACCGGCAAGCTGGGCAACACCATGCAGGGTGTCGTGGAAGTCACGGGCGGGCTTAAGGCGCACATGCAAGAACTGGGAGCCTTGACCGGCAGCATCGGCCGGGTCATGCAGATTATCCAGGAAATTGCGGATCAAACGAACCTTTTAGCCCTTAACGCCGCCATTGAGGCAGCCCGCGCCGGCGAGGCCGGACGAGGCTTTGCCGTGGTAGCCGATGAAGTGCGTAAACTAGCGGAAAAAACCATGACCGCCATCAATGACGTTGGCGGGATCATTAAAAAAATCCAGAGCAGCGCTACCTATAGCATTGAGGCGGCGGAAAATACCGCCCAGGCGGTCAGCGCCGGGGCGGAACAAGCCAAGGTCGCCGGAGAGGCCTTGCATAAAATCCGGCAACTGGCAGGATCTGTGGCGGATGAAATACGCGACATCGCCACAGCCACGGAAGAACAGCTTGCGGCCAGCCAGTCCGTGCACACGGCCACCACGCAGGTACGGGAACTCTCCGCCAAGACCGCAGAGGAGATGTCCGCTTCGGCCCAGACTGTGCGCAAGCTTTTGGAGCTGGCCAACGCCCTGAATGCGGTCACGGCGGGCATGACCAAGGGCGCGGACGGGCTCTAAAGCAAACGCGCTTACTTCATGCCGTATTCGGGCATCGTATCGTCCCATTCGCCCTCGCCAGAGGAAGGGCAAAGACTGGCAGCAGGACCGAAAAGCGTTTCAACCAGGCACAAGTGCCGCTCATCGCCAAGCAGATAGACAATATCGCCGGTTTCCAGAAGCGCATTTGCGTCCGGCGGCGCAATCACGGTATCGCCCTTGCGGATGGCCACAACAGTGACCCCGTGCGTCTGCCGTAATGCACATTCGGCCAGACTTTTTCCGGCCAGTTTGGAGCCGGCTTCCAACCGCAGCGCCTGCACGCCCATGTCGGGCAAATGGTGGACAAGGGTCTCCAAGCGCGCGGACTGCAAAGCAAGTTCGCGGGCCATATCATAATTCTCCGCGCGGATATGCGCGACAAAATTCGTAATATCCTGCCGGGGTACAAGATAATTGTCCAACACACGAGAAAAAATTTCCAAGGAGCTTTCGAACTCCTCGGCAATTACTTCATTTGCCCCCAGATTCTGCAAAGGGCCGACCTCTGCCAGGAACCGGGTACGGGCAATGATGCGCAGATTGGGGTTAAGCTCCCTGCCGGCCTGTGTCGCGGTACGTACCGCCGCGGGATCGGAGATGACAATGGCCATGACCCGCGCTGAACCAATGTTCAGATGTTCCAGCACCGAAGCTTGCGAAGCGTCGCCATAAAAAATGGGTTCCCGCCCCTTGTAGCGCTGTACCGTGTCGGGGTTCATTTCCAAAATCACATAGTTAATGCCCGCATCCCTGGCAGCCCGGGCCAGATGCTTACCGCTGATCCCGAACCCCGCAATCACCAAATGGTTTGTCAAATGCTGTCCGGCTCCCCCACCGTCCGGCGCTTTATCGCCAAAGGCACTCCCCAGCTTTCTTTGCAGCTTTCCGACCACATCGGCCAGACGCGGGCCAAGAGCAATGAGTCCCGGCGTCAGCATCATGCTTAAAATACTGACCGCAAGGAAAAACTGATATTCTTCCCTCGTCAGAATGGCATCCCTCATTTCCTCAGCAGCCAGCACAAAGGAGAATTCTCCAATCTGCGCCAAAGGCAGCGCCGTCAGGATGGCCGTGCGCCAGGGATATCCCTGCATGTACACCGCAGGCAGAACAAGCAACGCCTTGACCACGATGAACACAAGCGTACTAAAGAACACATAGGCGGGATTCGCCAACAGAAAGCTCACGTCAAGCAGCATGCCGACGGAAATGAAAAACAGGCTCATAAAGACGTCACGGTAAGGCATCACACCGGCGATGACGTTCATGCTGTATTCCGAACGCGCCAGCATAAGCCCGGCCAGAAACGCGCCGAGCGACAGCGAAAGGCCGAGCGCCTGCGTCAACATGGCCATGCCCATGCAGAGTCCCAGCGTAGTCAGCAAGGCCAACTCGCGCAGGCGGGTGCGCACAACCATAAGCATCAAACGCGGCAAGCCGTATTTGGCGAACAGCAGCACGCCGCCGAGCACAACCGTTATCTGCAGCAGGGCTTGGACCACGCTTGCAATCGTCAGATCCACCGTTCCCGCAAGCAGCGGAATGGACACAAGCATGGGCGCAAAGATAATGTCCTGAAGCACGAGTATGGCCAAAATCTGTCTGCCGTGCGGGGTATGGGTCTGCCCTCTCCGCTGGAGATCGCTCAACACAATGGCGGAGGACGAAAGGGCTGCCAGATAGCCGAATGAAATGCCCGTCGGCAAACTGTAGCCCAGCATCATGGCGAGGCCCGCTATCACGATCACCGTCACCCCGATTTGCAGTGTGCCGCCGACAAGGACAGGCTTGCGCAACCGGGCCAGCGCCTCTCCGGAAAGTTCCATCCCGATGGTGAACAACAGCAGGGCCACGCCCATCTCCGCCAACATATCCACCGCGTGCCTGTCTGAAACGACCCCCAGCATGGAAGGACCACACAACATGCCGGTGATCAAAAAGCCCACCGTAGCGGGCAGTCGCAACCTGGCGCACACGATAATCACGCCGATCGAGAGCAGAAAAATGATTACGATTTCGTTAATGAAATCCATATAATGTAAACCGCTTATTTTGCTTTAAGGTAACGCGACAGCATATCCATGACACAGGTCATCTCTATTGGCTTGCCTAAATGATCATTCATACCGGCATCCACGCATTTTTCTATGTCTTCTTTAAAAACGTTCGCTGTCATGGCAATGATAGGTATTGTCGCGGCTTGGGGCGTGCCCAGTGCTCTGATCGTCCTGGTGGCTTGCAGTCCATCCATCTCCGGCATTTGCATGTCCATAAGAATTAAATCATAGCGTTCCGGGTGTGCGACAAATGCGTCAACCGCTTCTTTCCCGCTTTTTGCCGTATCTATGACAATATGTGTTGGTTCAAGCAACGCGGCCACAATTTCCAGATTGATATCAATGTCATCAACAAGCAGGACGGTTTTTCCGGAAAAATCGCGCACCAGGTCATTCTCATCAGAGATGGCGCCATGTTCAATATTTTTTGTTAATTCAACATGATCCGGAATGCCAAGGCTTACTGTAAAGAAAAAGCAGGACCCTTTTCCCGCTTCTGATTCTATCCAGATCTTGCCGTCCATTAATTCCAGTATGCGTTTTGACAGCGCCAGCCCCAAACCGCTGCCGCCGTATTTTCGTGACGTGCCTGCTTCCGCCTGTTGAAAAATATTGAACAGTTTTCCCTGTTCCTGGCTGGAGATCCCGATTCCGCTGTCTTTTACGAACATTTGTATGGCGCACATACCATCGTGTATGTTCAGCAGCTTTGCATTGAATATGATGGAACCGTTTTCCGGCGTGAATTTTGTCGCATTTGACAGGATATTGGTAATAACTTGCGCCAGGCGCTGATCGTCGCCATAGAGATATTCAGGAATTTCAGGATCAATTTCAACAGTAAAGTGCTGGTGCTTGCTCTGCATTCTGAGCGCGGTAACGTTCACCACCCTGTTAATCATTTCCGCGAAGCTAAATGTAATATGTGAAAGCTCCATCTTTCCTGTTTCTATTTTTGATATATCAAGAATATCATTGATAACGCCAAGAAGATGCTTTGATGCGCTTTCTATTTTTCCAAATGCATAGTCTTTTCTCCGCACATCACTTTCATTCTTTCCAATGGATGTCATGCCGATAATTGCGTTCATCGGCGTTCGAATTTCATGGCTCATATTGGAAAGAAAAGCGCTTTTAGCCCTGCTGGCCGCTAAAGCTTCTTCGCGTGACCGCTTGAGGTCGGTTATGTCATGGAGCATCAGCATCATTCCGCTGGTATTCTGCTGCGCATCTTCCATTGGAACCAGTATGCCCGCAAAATCTTCCGCCGGGCCGTCTTGATTGAAATGAAAGGTTGCATCAAACGTAAGGGGGGCCTTTGTTTGAATGACCTTATGGCTTAACTCCAGCAGCTTTTCATGGGACGCGCTGTCCAGAAAAGGAGAAAAAATTTCTGTCAAGCTATGGCCCTGAACCTCCGTCGCGCTTTTGAACCCTGCCTTGGCAATGAAATACTCCGTGTAAAACTCAATCCGCCCCGCTTGGCTCAAGAACAGGATAATGCTGGGAGAATTGGCAAGTAAAAGCGCCAGATACCGCTCTCGCTCCCGTTGAATAAACGTGCTGGCCTTGTGTTGGTTAAGGGCCGTGGTTGATGCGGTTTTTTCTTGAACGATGGCATTTTTCAAATGAAGGACTTCGCGGCTAAGCTTGCGGTTTTCACGCTCAAGCCGAGCCAGCTTGTCCAGTACATCAGTACCGTCACTTGCTTTGCCAACATCCGCTTTTTCCATCATACACCTACTTATCCATAGGGAGCGTCCGCATTATAAAACACAAGCGCAAAATGTATAATTGTGGAAGCGGTTACGCAATTTTCCTTCCTGATCGGGCATCGGGCAAATTTCGCCGCCGGAATATCCCATCATAAAGGGAAGTCCGCTATTGGTAAGCTTTTCTTTTATCAATCGCAGTTCGCCTTCCTGATCAGGCGCAAGCATAATATAGCGCGTCACACAGGGGAGAAGCAGGGTTGCTTTTCGGTCTGCACAGTCTGATATCCGCTTCAATCCCTCCTCGGCCGATTCAAAGATACCTTGCGCATCAATGCTGCCGACAGCAACCGAGGCGCCCACGGGCATTGGGCCTCCGGTTAAAAACGAACCATTCTCGAACAAGGTATAAAAGCCCAGCGCCACGGGTTCTTTTGCGCCGTCATAGTATACCATCAGCGGCGTTGCGGTGATGTTTTCTTTGACAATCACCAGCCCCATGTTGGCCAGGTATTCGAGTACGGGCACATCGTTGATTTCATACAAAACCGCGCCTTCGCTTTTGGTAATGATGGCGCGGCTGTTGGCGATATTGCGTTCAGGGATGGAGGAAATAATAAATTTGGGCTCAACCGGACCATTCAAAAACATCATGGCCACACCCGCTGACAGGGTTTTGCCGTTGTAGATTGTCTGCACTGTTTCATAATTGAAATCAATACTGTTGGTAATGGAACCCCATAGCGGAATGCCATGACAGGCCTCATCCATGGCTGCAACCACCTCATACCCGGCCACGTCACGAATGTACGGCATAAAGGTAAAAATCAGCGCGGGGTCGCTGTCCACCCGGCTGCGAACGTTTTTATACAATTGATCGATTTCAGCCACATAAGTATCAGTATTGATGCTGTTGCTCATCCCGGCCGTAAAAGTCACCTCGTCACTGGTGAGTACAGTAAGGCTCAGATCATACAGGCTATAGCCCTGCTCGTCCGCGCTGGCCATAGAGGTCATTCCGATAACCTCAAAAGGCAGTTCTTCGCACAGAGCCGCGACCATTCCGCTGCTGACAAAGTCAATATGGCAGAAAATCAAACCGCCCGAATGCTTTTTTAAGGCGGAAAAATCAATTTGGCTTTTGATTTCATTGATAGCTTCGCTGATTTCATCAATTTCCGAAGTACGAGCAGTGTACATGGTAATCATAAAAACACCTGCCTTTTTGAATGAATGTAATTTGGAACGGCAAAATACTTGAGCAAAATAAGAGAGTATGCCAAGCGAAAAGTCAGCGCAAGGCCCCTGGCGGAGCAGCCGTTCCCCATTTATATAGCAGATAGCTTCCGGCGAGGCTAGAGCGGCGCGGGCGGTCCGCCGCCCAAAGAACAATGCGGCTTGCGTCAGTATTTTTTGGCCGCTTGTTTTAGAGGGCAATGCTCGATAGATTATGCAAGGGAGATAATACACATGAGGAACATCAAAGAACATGCCAATAGGCTGGTCCAGGTGTTGAAGTCCCAGCCGGATGAAGAAAGAAAGAAGGGCCTGGAAGCGTTATACTCTTTGGCGGTCAATGCCTTGCAGAAAAGTCCGCCTGATGCGGATACAGCTCTGTACATCATAAACAACGCAAAGGCGTTGCGTATCCCCTTTCAAGGCCTGGACTATCTTAAAGCCGAGGCCTTCCTGTCTCTTGGAAGGCAAGCCGAGGCCCTGGAGTATTTGAAAGAGGAACTCCGTTGGTTTCCAGATCACGTCCAGGCTCAGGCATTGCTTGAACAGCTTGGCGGCGTTGTCCGCAATACCCCAGGCGCCCTTGATACAACATCATTTTCAGCCCTTTATCAGGTTATCAAGCCATTCACTATGGTAGGCGACAAGCGTTTACAAGCGTTATACACGCATACGCGCCGCATTCTCCAGTCCGGGCTCGCCGGCAACGTTGTGGAGTGCGGCGTTGCAGGTGGGGGTACCAGCGGTCTTTTGGCCGCTCTACTGGGAGAGATGGCTCCGCAAAACATGCGGCTGTTTTGCTGCGACAGCTTTTCCGGCATGCCCGATCCCACCGCGCACGACAAGCATAACGGGCAGGAGGCCAATGATACGGGCTGGGGGGCCGGGACATGCTCCGCTCCCGAGTCTTCCGTACAGTCTCTTTGTGAACAACTGGGGGTACTCGACAGGATCACCATCGTAAAAGGCTATTTCGAGGACACCCTGCCCGCCTGGAAAGACATTATCGGCCCGATAGCCCTGCTGCATGCGGATGGCGACTGGTATTCCTCCACAAAGGCCATTTTTGAAAATTTATACGATCAGGTTCTGCCCGGGGCGTATATCCAGGTGGACGACTATGGTTATTGGGAAGGCTGCCGCCTGGCTCTTGATGAATTTTTCGCCGCGCGAAACATGGCCGTCAAATTATACCCCATTGACGCTACCGGGGTCTATTTTTTCAAACCTGAGTAGCGGTTTAGCGCACGTCCCCGCATGGAGGTTCAAATATCTACAGTAACAAAACAAGCGAACCGACCGTTATCAATACTCCCCCGAGAATAGTTTTCAGACTGGCCGGTTCATGGAGAAAAATAATGGCGAAAAAAATGGTAATGGCAACGCTCAGCTTATCTATCGGGGCCACTTTGGATACATCGCCCAGTTGCAGCGCCTTGAAATAAAAGAGCCAGGACAGTCCGGTGGCCATGGCGGACAGGAACAAAAAAAGCATAGTCCCTGAATTCAGGTTCCGCAGTTCCTTTGCCGATCCCGTGGCCAGCACAATGCCCCAGGTCAGAACAAGGATGAAGCTTACCCGGATGGCCGTTGCCAGGTTGGAATCAACGTCCCGCACGCCTATTTTTGAAAAAATGGCTGTCAATGAAGCAAACACAGCCGCAAGCAAGGCATAGACTTTCCACATAGCAAACCTTTTGCCTTCATTGTTATAGCCAAAACCTGCCGGACACATGCGGAAGAGAAAAAATAAGTATAGAGGAACACCCTTTCGGCGGCAAGCCCGGCTATTGTCAGGCCCGGCCCTTCCGGCTACAATAGATGCCATATGACACGAGAAAAGCAACAGGTTCCAGCCGGGCTGCTTGAGCTGCTCGGTAAACCTCAAACAGCATCCGTCTGTCTGTTCGATATCCCCCGCAAGGGCGGCGCTACATACGACTCCTTACGCAGGGTGGAGGAGTATCTCGCCCAGGGGCGCGGCGTGCTCCGGCTCACCTGCGGCGGCGCGGACGGCGGCCTGATCGCGACAGCCCATTACCGGGATCTCAATGCCTCCTTCACCCTGTCGGGATTGCCTGAACTTTTTGCCGCGCACATACCAAAATTCCATACCATATTGGTCACTAACATCGCCGGTTGGACCCTGCCTGAAGCATACCATAAAAAAGCCTCTCCCGTCGGCGAAGGCCGTCCCCGCTGGATTCCGGCCATTGCCAGACTGATCAGCCGTCTGGCCGAATTTTGGGAGGCCCGTCTTGAATTTGTGGTTAAAGACTTCCTGTCTGTGTGCCCCAACTTCACCCTGCTGAATGACGAGGAGCAGTTGCACTATTGCGGGGTTCCCGGCCCTGACGGATGTGAAGCCTGCCTCAGGCAGCCGTTCATGCGGACCTCTCTTGGTCCCTCCTTCACCATCGCGGCCTGGAGAAACCCCTGGGAAGACTTTCTGAGCCGCGCCAACGCCATTATCTGCCCCTCCTTCTCCAGCCGCGATATCCTGTTGCGGGCATTCAGCCCGGCAAATGAAGTTGTCCAGGTTCTTCCCTATGCGCCCCTGTTCCTCCCCGCGACTCCCCTCGCCTTGCCCGGACGGGACACACCGATGCACATTGCTGTTGTGGGACAAATTACCGCCCCAAAAGGAGCCAAGATCGTGCGTGATCTGGCGCTGTTGTTGCAAGAGCGCAACCCGCAGGCGCGGCTCACCCTGGTCGGCACGCTGGCCGCGCCAGGCATACAGCTCCCGGATACTGTGCGTGTCACCGGGCCTTACGAGAAAGAGCGTCTGGCGGATGTCCTGCACAATCTTGGCGTTACCATAGGCCTGGTTTCCTCGGTATGGCCCGAGCCATTCCATTTCGTAACCCAGGAGCTCATGAACCTGGGACTTCCTCTGGTCTGTTTTGATCTCGGCGCGCCCGCGGAACGCATTCGGAACTGGGAACACGGCATGGTGGCTCAAGAAGTCAGCGCACAAGCCGCGCTAAATACTCTGGAAGCGCTGGACGCGAGACGCGGGTAATACCTCAGTTTGTCGTCAGACAAGGAAGGCGCAGCTTTGCTCGATGGGGGCTGGGCTCTTTGGCCCTGCCCCCGGAGCGCAAACAAGCCTGACGAAGTATCACGGCAAACTGAGGTATTACCCAGGTAGTGCCCATCTGGACTCCGCCCCTGTTCACTGGTATGAAAACCGCTTCACAATGAAGGAGTGAATTATGGCCTCATATGAAGCGGTTATCGGACTGGAAATTCATGCCCAGCTCAAAACAGCGTCCAAGCTTTTCTGTTCCTGCTCGACAACCTTTGGCGCGCAGGCCAACGAACAGGTCTGCGAAGTGTGTTCCGGCATGCCCGGCGCCCTGCCCAGCTTGAACGAAAAGGCGGTGGAACTGGCGGCCCGGGCCGGGATGGCGCTTCATTGCAGAGTAAACCATTATTCGCTTTTTTCCCGCAAAAACTATTTCTACCCGGACTTGCCGGACGGCTTTCAGACCTCGCAATTTACCCCGCCCATCTGTGAGCACGGTCATTTGGACATCACGGTACAGGGACAAACCAGGCGTATCGGCATTACCCGCATTCATATGGAAAATGACGCCGGAAAGTGCGTTCACAGTCAGGGCGTCACCCTGGTGGATCTGAACCGGGCGGGAATGCCGCTTATTGAGATTGTCAGCGAACCTGATATGCGCAGCGCCGAAGAAGCGGCGGAATTCATGCGCCAGGTGCATGCCATTCTGGTGACCATCGGGGCCACGGACGGCAATATGGAAGAAGGCAGCATGCGTTGCGATGCCAACGTATCTCTGCGCCCCGTGGGCAGCTCCCGCTTCGGCACGCGCACGGAAACAAAAAATCTCAATTCTTTCCGTAACATACAAAGAGCCATTGAATTTGAAATCCATCGGCAGGAAGCCGCCTTGGAAGACGGAGAGCCCATCTTTCAGGAAACCCGGCTGTTCGACGCGGTTAAGCAGGTCACTCAGGCCATGCGCAGCAAAGAAGATGCGCATGACTACCGGTATTTTCCGAACCCGGATCTCCCTCCTGTCATCGTATCGGAAGAACAACTCCAGGAATGGCGGGCCGACATGCCGGAACTCCCGGCCCCGCGCCTGAAGCGTTTTCTTGCGCAATACGGCCTGGGCGAGGAAGAGGCCGCCGCATTGGCGGCAAACAAGGCTGCGGCCGATTTCTTTGAAGCTGCGCTGCAAACCTGCAACCAGCCGCGCCGGGTCGCGGGCCTCATGCAGGGCGAGTTTTTACGTGAGTGCGCCGCACACGGAATCACGCCCTGTGAGGCCAAAATGACGCCGGCACGGCTCGGAGAACTCGCGGCCATTATTGAAAAAGGCGTGATCAGTCCGCGCATGGCCCACGAAATATTTCCCGAACTTTTTGCCAATGGAGTCTCGCCGGAACAACTTGCGGCCGAGCGCGGACTGGTGCAGGTTTCCGACGTCGGAGAACTGGAAGGCATTGTGGACGCGGTTCTCGCCGACAACCCCGCGGAAGCGGCGGAATACAGGGGCGGCAAAACCAAACTCATGGCTTTTTTTGTCGGCCAGATCATGAAGCGCACCAAGGGCAAGGCTAATCCCGCCCTGGTCAATGACCTGCTGCAAAAAAAGTTGGGGTAATAAAGAATCAAATGCTTGCATATCTCCTTTTATATGATAGTAGATATCATAAACCATATAAAAGGAGACTTTTTCATGTTCCACCGCAAAATACGCAAAGAAACGAAACGCACCTTTTGCCTGTACGGCATTCTTCTGCTCTTCTCCGCTTTCCTTCTGTCCGGCCTGACAGCCCAGGCCGCCGGCTACAGCAAGGAAACCACCATCTTCAGCTCTGTTCCAAGTGACGCAAAAGCCGCTCCCGAAGCCCCCTTTGCGGGCAAAATGGAAAGAAAAGCGGCCCATACCATGATCCTTGGCGGAGACGCCAACATACCCCGTGTGGAAGTGGTCAATTATGCTGGTGAAGTGGAAGGCAAGTCCAAAGACAGCCTCACGCTTGACACCACCTTGAGCCAGGCCGAAGACCAAGCCACTCTCGAGCGTCTCGCGGACCACATTTACCAGAAGAGCGACGGCAGCAAGTACAACACTGTCACCATCAACTGGCATGTCGGCGCCAATCCCGAACCTGCCGCTCCCTGGGCCAGAACGGTCATCACGAAAAAGTAACGACAAAAGAATCGAAATTATCTTTTGCCGCAGTGACAGGGTATGGTCAATCTTTCCGCAGAGAAAGATTGACCATACCCGACTATTGAGACCACTGCTTCTTTCCGGGCGTCCGCGGAGCCGAATCAACCCTGTTTGTGTCTGTCCTCAAGCCGCCCCTGATAAAAATTATTTGAAATATTTGTTCGCTAAGGTTATAAGGAATGATTCCCACAAAGGACGTCTTGAATGAAGATGTTCTCACTGGCAAAATACTTGTAGAAAAACTCTATGTACAGCCATCTGCAACAATACCCGGCTGAACTGTCGAAAAGAATTCTTGCTCTACTATTATGCCTTTCATTGATTTTTCCGCCGTCCGTGGCTTTTGGCGCGGGAGGCCTCTCTGACGCGGACATCACGCGCATAGAGTCCCGTCTTAATTCTCCGGAACGGGCCAAAGCCATCGCGGACGCCGCCAGGCAAACGGAACTGGAGAAAAACGCAACGCCCGCTGCCGACGCGGCTCCGCTACCGGGCGGCAACGTAGCGGTTGCCACGGCAACGCCCATACCCGCTTCCCCGTCCATTTCCCGCAACATCCCCAGCGCGGCCGGGCCCACTCCGGCCACATCCATGCCCAAGTCCAGGGCCGAGGTTTCCAAGTCTGTTCCCGGCGCGCCGAAATCCATGACCGAAGTGCTGTTCAACACGACGGTGGGCGTGGCCGGATTGCCGGGCCTGAACCCGGTTCCTCCACAAAAGGATGCCGCATTTAACATAAATAGCCCTGCCGGGAGCGGATCGACAACAGATCCCGGCTGGACCCAAGGCGGCGTGTTGCCGAGTGGCGCGCCGCGCACCATGATGAAGGAGCACGGCCCGCCTCGCCGCGACTCTTCCCCGTATTCCGATCCTGACGTTTTCACCCTTGACAAGGGCATCAATTACGGACTGGGACTGCTCAACATCTACGGGCAGTCGCTGGCCGGGAGCGTGGACGGCAACCTGCGTCTGCAATTTTATTCTGACCAGGACGGCAAATTACAGGGCGAAGGCGACTTTCTCCTCCCGCTCTATGACACCACGCATATGTCCCTGTTCATGCAAACCGGTCTGCGCTCCATGTGGGATGACCGCTGGATCGGCAACATAGGCATAGGACAGCGTTGGTATCCTGCCGCGCAGGAAAAAGACGGCCTGATTGATTCCGGCAAGTGGATGCTGGGGTACAACGCTTTTTTTGATTACGATCTGACCCGTACCCACCAGCGCGGGGGCCTGGGCGTTGAAGCCCAACACGACTGGATTAAACTTTCCGCCAATTACTATACGCCCCTGTCCGGCTGGCGCGATGCCAAAGGCTCGGATAAAGACCTGAAAGACTATCTGGAACGCCCGGCGGAAGGTTGGGATGCCCGGATCAGGGGGTATTTGCCTTTTTATCGCAACATTGCTCTTACCGGCGCCTATTCCCAATGGCGCGGGGAAGAAGTGGGGGTGTTCAGTTCCAGCAAGCGGGAAAAAAATCCCGGCGTCTGGTCCTACGGCATTGAGTATACTCCTTTCCCGCTGCTGACCGCCTCTATTGAGCAGCGCCGCACCGAAAACGGCCAGGCGGACACCCAGTACGGCCTGCGCTTCACCTATGCTTTCGGTTCCTCATTTGAGGACAACTTTGACTCGGCCAAAGTGCACGAGTCACGCAAAAACTCGCTGAACCGGCGCGATTTTGTGGACCGGGAATACAAAATCATCCTGGCTTACAAGAAAAAGCCGCAGAAGCAGCAACAATACCTGTCCATCGATCTCGACCAGTATTATTTCAGCGCTCCCTCAGCCAGCCTCCTGCGCATCAGCCTTTTTGCCGACACCAGTTCGCCTCTCACCCAGGTTCTTTGGGGAGGTCCGGCAGCTCAATTCATTGTTGCCGAGGGTTTAAACGGCGTGACCTTGCGCTTGCCCGTTTACAACTCCGCGCCGGACGCGGACAACAGCTACCAAATATGGGCGGTCGCGCAAAACGCGGACGGGCAGAACGCGACTTCAGCCGTGGCCACCGTAGTGGTGACGCCGCCCGAATCCGGCTATATTCTGACCGAAAGCGCCCCCTCCCCAGTCGTCCCCATAGGCGGCAGCACCACGATCACGGCCCTGCTGCGCAGCCTCACTGGTCAGCCCATAGTGGGGGAAAACGTCCTCTGGAGCATCGTGAGTGGTCCGGGCAGCCTGGATGTGCCCAATTCCGGGACCAACGCCGCAGGAGAAGCGCTGAACACCTATACCGCCACCGCTCCGGGCACGGTTGTCATACGGGCGACCCTGGCTTCCGACCCCACGGCGCAGGCCGAGATCACCCTTACCGTACCGCACCTGTACTCCTTGCAACTACAGCCCGCAGCCACCCATGTGACCAGCGGAGATCCTCTCGGCCTCACGGCCACGCTCCTGGACAACGGCGTGCCCGTGGACAACGCGAACCTGACCTGGAATATCGTCCCCCTGTCAGGCTCGGGCAGCATAGCTACGGCGTCATCACTCACTGATCCTGCCGGCCAATCGCCGAACACCTTGACAGGAGCCCATCCCGGCCTGGTCACCGTTGTGGCGCGCCTGGCCTCCAACGCTTCCATTACGGCCAGCGCCACGATCACCGTTGACCCCCTGCTTCCGGACAACTTTGCCCTGGCCGTGAATCAACCGAGTCCCATAAACGCCGGAGGCAGCGGCCCGGTAGTCGCAACCCTGACCAATAACAGCGTCGTGGTGCCGGACGCGCAAATCACCTGGAGCATCGTCGGCGGAACCAGCACAGGAACGTTAAGCACCCTCACCTCGAATACAAACAGCAGTGGTGATGCGCAGACCATCCTTACCGCGGGCCTTCACGGAACTGTGGCTATACAGGCCACATACAATGGAGTAGTAGTAAGCAATATTATCACCGTTAGCGTAGGCGCGGCATACAGTCTGAGCCTCAGTTCGGATGCTTCGAGCATCAGCAATGGCGGCACGGCGAACCTCACAGCCACCCTTCTGGACGGCGGCATTCCGGTTTCCGGCGTACCCCTTGCCTGGTCAGTCTCCGGAACGGGGAACGGCACAGTGTCCCCAACCAGCACCACCACCGCCAGCGGCGTGGGCGCCAACATCTTCACGGCTACGCAAAGCGGCAGTGTGACCGTAACCGTGACCTACAGCGGCGTCAGCGCCCAGGTTGCCATCGCCATTACCCCGGTCTATCAGCTTACCTGGTCGGCTTCTCCGGGACCGGGACCATTTACGATCAATAACGGCGCTTCCCAAGCCTTTAACGTCACGCTCACGGATAACGGAACCCCGGTGCCCGGCGCGGCCATTGCCTGGTCCTTTGACGCCACAGGCAACGGGACTCTGCCCGCATCCACCACCACCAACGCCTCAGGCCAGGCCAGCAACACCTTCACGGCCACGGCCAGCGGCACGGTGACCGTGACGGCCACTTTCGGCACGCTCACGCAAAGCGCCGTTATTACCATCAACCCGGTTTACAGCCTGAGCCTTTCCGCTTCCGCGTCCAGCATCAATAACGGCGGCAGCGCCAACCTGACTGCCACGCTTCTGGACGGGACAAACCCGGTCCCGAGCGCGGCCATCACCTGGAGCGTCAGCAGCGGTCCGGGGAACGGCACCTTCTCCTCGTCCCCAACCAGTACCACCAACGCCAGCGGCGTGGCCACCAACATCTTCACGGCCAATGCCGACGGCACGGCAACCATACAGGCCACGTATGGCACGACCACAGCGCAGGTCACGATTCTTATCAGTCCATCTTACGCCCTGACCCTTACTCCGGGCAGTCAGAGCATCAGCAATGGCGGACCCGCGCCCCTGACCGCGACCCTTACGGATAACGGCGTGCCGGTGAACGGCGCAACGATCACCTGGTCTTTCTCCGGCACGGGCGGCGGGACTCTGCCCGCCTCCTCGACAACGGACGGCAGTGGAAACGCCGCGAACACCTTCACGGCCACGGCCAGCGGCACGGTGACCGTAACCGTAACTTACAGCGGCGCAAGCGCCCAGGCTACCATTACCATCACCCCGTCCTACAGTCTGAGTCTTACACCAGCTACGGCCACTATCAGCAACGGCAGCGGCATACTGCTGACGGCCACGCTCCTGGACGGCGCGAACCCGGTACCGGGCACAAACATCACCTGGAGCTTGAGCCCCGGTTCCCCCGGCAACGGGGGGCTGAACGTGGCCACATCCGCCACCAACGCCTCAGGCCAGGCAAGCAATACCTTCACGGCCAATACCAGCGGTACGGTGACCGTGACGGCCACGTTCGGCACGCTCACGCAAACCGCCACCATCACCATCACCCCGGTCTACAGCCTGCGCCTGAATCCGGCCACACAGACCATCGCCCTCGGCGGTAGCGGCGCGAATCTCACGGCCACGCTTCTGGATGGAACAAATCCGGTTCCCGGCGCAAGCATCACCTGGGCTCTTACGGGCGCCGGCACGCTCCCGCCCACGTCCCCGCTTACTTATGCTTCCGGCAATACGGTCAACACCTTCACGCCCACGGTCAGCGGCCTGGTGACCGTGACAGCCACCTTTACTCCGGCCAGCGGCCCCAGCATAAGCGCCCAAGCTCAGATCGACATCAACGACTCGTATGCCCTGAACCTTTCCGCCGCGCCCAACAGCATCAGCAACCTCGGAACCTCCACCCTGACCGCCACGCTCACGAACGGGGGCGTCGTGGTGAACGGCGCGGCCATCACCTGGAGCATTGTGAGCGGCCCCGGCGGCGGCTCTCTCAGTTCCTCAAGTTCCACCACCAACACATCGGGCCAAGCCGTGAACACCTTCACGGCCAATACCAGCGGCACGGTGACCATACAGGCCCAATATGGCACGATCATAGCGCAAGCCACCATCACCATTATCCCGGCCTACCACATCGCCCTGAATCCGCACGAACAGACCATTGTCAACGGCGGCAGCGCGAGTCTCACGGCCACGCTTCTGGATGGAAATAATCCGGTTCCCGGCGCAACCCTCTCCTGGTACCTCGTGGGCAACGGCAGCATGCTTGCCGCATCCACCGCGACAGACAGCAACGGTAATTCGGTCAACACCTTCACGGCCACGGCCAGCGGTCTGGCGAGCATAACCATCGCTTACGGCGGCGCCGGGGCTCTGGCTGAAGTCGACGTCGACCCGTTATACAGCCTGAACCTCACCGCCGTGCCAACGACCATCAATAACGGCGGCCAAACAACGCTCACGGCAACGCTCACGGATAACGGCGCCCCGGTTTCCGGCCAGAGTATAAGCTGGAGCATTATCGGCGGCACGGGCAGCGGGAGCCTGTCTTCCTCTTCTTCAACAACAAACAGCGGCGGAAATGCCGGCAACACCCTCACGGCCACCCAAAGCGGCACCATCATCGTACAGGCCCTCTTTACCACGGTCACGCCCTCAGGTATGCCGGTCACGCTCACGGCGCAAAACACCATTGTCGTGAATCCGGTCTATGCGCTTACCCTCAGTCCGCCGAGCCCGAGCATAAACGACGGCTCGAGTCAGATTTTTACCGCCACGCTCACGGACAACGGCACGCCCGTTTCCGGCATGCAAATCAACTGGACCGCCACGCCGGGCACGGGCAACGGAAGCCTCAGCGGCGCAAGCTCCCTGACCGGCAGCAACGGGCAGACCACAAACACCTTTACGGCAAGCGCCAGCGGCACGGTCGTGGTGACGGCCAGCGTAAACGGCAGCCCGGCGGTATCCGCCCAAGCCACGGTTACCATTCTTCCCGTCTACGCCTTAAGCCTTACCGCCAGTCCGAGCGTCATCAGCCTCAGCGGCGGCAGTTCCGTGTTTACGGCCACGCTCACGGATAACGGCAACCCGGTGTCCGGCGCGCCCATTGCCTGGAGCATCGTTGGCGGCACAGGCGGCGGCTCTCTCAGCTCCTTAAGTTCCACCACCAGCGGGACCGGACAGGCCACAAACACCCTCACGCCCACGGCCAGCGGCACAATAACCGTACAAGCGAGTTTCGGCGGGATAAGCCAGACCGCGACCATCACCATCACACCGTCCTATGCCCTGTCCATCACTCCCGGCGCGGTGTCTGTTCTTGACGGCAGCAACACACCCCTGACGGTCACGCTTACCAACAACGGCGTTGCGGTGAGCGGCCAGACCATAAGCTGGACCATCACGCCGGGCACGGGTAACGGAAGCCTGTCTTCCCCCTCCTCGACAACGGACGGCAGCGGAAACGCCGTGAACACCTTCACGGCCAGCCAATCCGGCACGGTGACCGTGACCGCCACCTTTACTCCGGTCGGCAGCCCCATTGTCAGCGCGCAAAGCACCATTACCATCAACGACTCATACAGCCTGAGCCTCACCGCCTTGTCTTCAGTCATCAGTAACGGCGGCAGCACAGGCCTGACAGCCACGCTTCTGAACGGAGGTCTCCCCGCTTCCGGCACCATCACCTGGAGCATCGTGAGCGGCGGCACGGGCAACGGAAGCCTGTCTTCCTCCTCCTCGGCAACGGACGGTGGTGGAAACGCCGTGAACACCTTCACGGCCACCCGGAGCGGCACGGTAATCATACGGGCCACCTTTACCCCGCCCGGCGGCGGCAGCATCAGCGCGCAAACGACTATTACCGTGACCCCGGTCTACGCGCTGACCTTGACGCCCATGACCCAGAGCATGAACAACGGCGCGAATCAAGCCTTTACCGTCACACTCACGGATAACGGTACACCTGTATCCGGCGCGGCCGTAGACTGGTCCGTCACGCCGGGCAGCCCGGGCAACGGCAACCTCAGCCAGACAAGCTCGGCCACCAACAGCGCGGGTCAGGCCGCAGTCATCTTCACGGCCACGCAAAGCGGCACAGCAGGGCTGACGGCCACTTTCGGCGCGCTCACGCAAACCGCCACTATTACCATCAACCCGGTATACACGCTGAGTGTTGTTGCCGCGTCCGCGACCATCAGCAACGACGGCAGCACAACCCTGACGGCCACGCTGCTGGATAACGGCGCTGTGGTCAACGGCCAGACCATTGACTGGTCTTTTACCGGCGCCGGCAACGGCTCACTCGCTAACGCAAGCTCCACCACAGCCGGAGCCGGGCAGGCCCCCAATACCTTCACGGCCAGCGTCAGCGGCACGGTGACCGTGACCGCCGCCCTTAACGGCGCTCCCGGTGTGAACGCGCAGACCACGATTACCATCAACCCGTTATATACCATAAGCCTTGCCGCCGTGCCCTCGACCATCCTCAATGGTGATTCATCCGCTCTGACCGCCACGCTCATGGACGGCACGAATCCGGTGCCGGGCGCGCTCATAAATTTTGGAGTTGTCACCAACGACACGGGCAATGGGGATGTGGCCGCCACATCCACCACCAACGCCTCAGGCCAGGCCCCCAACACCTTTACGGCCACGTCCAGTGGCACAGCCGACGTGATAGCGTACTTCACCGGAACCTTGTCTTCGGGTCCGGTCACGGTCTCGGCACGAACAACGCTGACCATCAACACCAATTACGACCTGATCGTTTTCGCTTCTCCGTCCAGCATACCCAACGGCGACGGCTCGACCCTGACCGCCATACTTGTGGATGGCGCGAACCCGGTGCCGGGCGCGTTCATAAGCTGGAGCGTGGCCTCCGGCGCTCCCGGCAATGGAACGCTGGATGTGAGCGGAACCAGTACCAACGCTTCAGGCCAGACAAGCAATACCTTCACGGCCACGCAAAGCGGCACGGTGACCGTAACGGCTCAGGCCTTTTTCGGTGCGGTCACGGGGACCGCCAGCATCACCATCACCCCGTCCTACAGCCTAAGCCTGACTCCTGCCGCGCAAACCATCGCCAACAACAACAGCGAGAGTGTTACGGCCACGCTTATGGATGGAGCAAACCCGGTTTCCGGCGCGGCTATCGCCTGGTCCCTTATCCCCGGCTCTCCGGGTAACGGCTCCCTCCCGTCCACGTCCCCGCTTACCGACGCTTCCGGCAATACGGTCAATACTTTCACGGCCACGGCCAGCGGTACGGTGATCATAACGGCGTCCTATGCCGGCTTAACCGCCCAGGCCACCATCACCATCAACGACTCATATGCCCTGAGTCTTTCCGCCGCGCCCGCCAGCATCCTCAACGGCACAACCTCCACTTTGACCGCCACGCTCACCAACAACAGCAGCCCGGTTTCCAGCGCAAGTCTTAGCTGGAGCTTCAGCGGAAGCGGAAACGGGAGCCTGGCCGCCACATCCAGCACGGACGGCGCCGGAAACAGCACGAATATCTTCACGGCCACGCAAAGCGGCACAGTAACCGTGACCGTCATCTATACCCCGCCCAGCGGTCCCAGCATCAGCGCGCAAACCACCATCACCATCACTCCGGTTTACACCCTGACCGTCGCTCCCCCGCTTTCCACCATCAACACCGACGGCAGCGTGGTTCTGACTGCCACGCTGCTGGATAACGGCGTTCCGGTTCCCGGCGCGAACATCGCCTGGTACCTCACGGGCGCGGGTATTTTCTCTACCGCCTCCCCGTCCACCAACGCTTCCGGCCAGACAAGCAATACCTTCACGGCCACGGTCAGCGGCAACCAAACCATCACGCTCGCTTACGCCAACGTCGGGGCCATAGCCAGTATCGACGTGGAACCCTTGTACAGCTTGAGCCTCACTGCCTCGCCCACGACCATCATCAACGGCAGCCCGACAGCCCTCACCGCCACCCTGCTGGATAACGGCAATCCGGTTTCCGGCCAGAGTATAAGCTGGAGCATTGTCGGCGGTACAGGCAGCGGCACCCTTGGCACGGCATTCTCGGTCACCAACAGCAGCGGCCAGGCACAGAACGCCCTGGCGGCCACGGCCAGCGGCACGGTCGTCGTGCAGGCGCTCTTCAGCACGGTCACACCCGGCGGCATACCGGTCACGCTCACAGCGCAGACAACAGTGACCGTCACGCCGAATTATGTCTTGACCTTAAGCCCGCTGAATCAGAGCATGAGCAACGGTTCCACCCTCCCCTTTACGGCCACGCTCACGGATAACGGCACCACTCTTATATCCGGCGCGCAGATAAACTGGTCTGTCACGCCGGGCACGGGCAACGGCAGCCTCAGTGCGTCAAACTCGCTCACAAACGGCAGCGGCCAGGCCACAAGTACACTCACCGCAACCAGAAGCGGCGGACTCACCCTGACCGCTACCCTGGCCTCAAACCCGGCCATATCCGTTTCGACCACGGTGGTCGTCACGCCGGTTTACGCCCTGAGTGTGAACGCCGTGCCGTCAAGCATCAACAACGGCGGCACATCCACTGTAACGGCCACGCTCACGGATAACGGCGTCCCGGTGAACGGCGCAAGCATAGTCTGGAGCATCACCGGCGGCACGGGCAATGGCACCTTCTCGTCCTCATCCTCCGCCACCAACGCTTCCGGCAATGCGACCACCACTTTCACGGCCAGCCGGAGCGGCACAGTCATTGTACAAGCCACCTTCAGCACGGCCACGGCGCAAACCACCATTACCATAAACCCGGTCTACGCGCTTGTCCTCAGCCCGCTGAATCCGAGCATGGGCAACGGCTCCACCCTCGCCTTTACGGCCACGCTCACGGATAACGGCATCCCGGTGAACGGCGCGGCCATAAACTGGTCCGTCACGCCGGGAACCGGCAACGGCAGCCTGAGCACGTCAAGCTCAAGCACAAACAGCAGCGGCCAGGCCACGAGCACCCTTACCGCAACCCAAAGCGGAACGCTCACCCTGACGGCGACCTTGGCCTCAAGCCCGACCATATCCGTTTCGACCACAGTGACCGTCACGCCAGCTTACCACCTGAGTATAAGCGCCACACCGTCGAGCATCAATAACGGCGCAAATTCGGCGCTTACCGCCACGCTTCTGGACGGGACAAACCCGGTGAACGGCGCGACCATCACCTGGAGCGTCAGCGGCACGGGCAACGGCACCTTCTCGCCCACCTCCTCCACCACTGACGCTTCCGGCAATGCGACCACCACCTTCACGGCCACCCGGAGCGGCACGGTGACCGTACAGGCTGCCTTTGGCGGGACAACGGCCCAGACCAGCATCACCATTACCCCGGTCTACGCGCTGGTTATCAGCCCCAATAACAGCCCTACCGTCATCAGCGACGGCAACGGCCAGACCTTTACGGCCACGCTCACGGATAACGGCACTCCGGTCAATGGCATGCAGATCAACTGGACCTTCACGCCGGGAGCTCCGGGCAACGGAAACCTGAATACCTCCAGCACCGCCACCAATACTTCCGGCCAGGGCGCGGTTACCTTCACGGCCACCCAAAGCGGCACCGGCACCTTGACCGCGACTCTGGCAACGGCCCCAGGCATCACCGCCAGCGCGCCCCTGCTGATTACCCCGAGCTATACCCTGAGCGTGAGCGCCGCGCCGTCGAGCATCCTTAACGGCGGCACTTCAACCCTGACCGCAACGCTTATGGACAGCGCGAACCCGGTGAATGGCGCGACCATCGCCTGGAGCATTTTCAGCGGACCGGGCGTGGGAACGCTCGTTCCCGCCAGTTCCACAACCGGAGCCACCGGCCAGGCCACTACGACTTTTGCCGCCACGGTCAGCGGCACGGTAACCGTACAGGCCACATTCACATACATTGACAATAACGGCGTCACCCAAAACCTGACGGCGCAAACCACCCTCACCGTGACCCCGAACTACGTGCTCACCTTGACCACGTCCCAGCCAAACCTGAATCTCAGCTCGACCGCTCCCTTTATCGTCAATCTCGTGGACTCCAATGGCGTTACCTCCGTGCCGGCGCCCGGCGTGCAGATAAACTGGTCCGTCACGGCTGGCACGGGCAACGGAAGCCTGAGCGCTTCAAGCGTGGTCACGGACATTGATGGCAACGCCGCCACCGCGCTCACCGGAACCCGGGCCGGAACGCTCACCCTGACTGCCGCCCTGGCCTCAAATCCGGGCATATCCGTTTCAACCACGGTGACTATTGATAACACAGGCTACAGCCTGACCCTGTCCCCGTGGACCCCGACGGTCTCAATCACCAAATGGACAACCTTTACCGCCACGCTCCTGCTCAACGGCGGGGAAGTGCACGGCGCGCTCATCAACTGGGCCATTGTCGGCGGCACGGGCAGCGGAACCCTCTCTCCGACCAGCACCACGACCATCGGCAACGGCACGGCCACTGTAAACATCTACCCCTCAGCGCTCGGCACGGTAATTGTGCAGGCCACACTGGCCTCCGATCCGAGCGTCAGCCTGACAGCCGTGATTACCGTCACTCCTTGATGGGAAGGATTCTTCATGATTGATGGGGGAAGCGGCATACAATGGCCGCTTCCCTTTTACTATCCCGTCTTTACAAAAAAAGGGTGGCAGGATATTGTTATACATCAACTAAGGGGTGTCCGTATTTCCATACGGGCTGAGACAGGGAATATTCCCGGACCCTTTGAACCTGATGCAGCTCATACTGCCGTAGGGATAGTTGTCTCCGACTTTAAGCACGTCGCCAGACATTCCTGTTGTATGGGCGCATCCTAAAAGGATGCACCATGTCTCTTTTTTCTCAGAATGCCGCGCTGTCTCAAGTCTTTGCCGAACACGGCAAACGGCTTGCAGCCGAAGAGGGGCTTTGCCCCGATGACATCAAGATCGCCATTGAGTCGGGCCAGATGGTTCTGCTCGGCAATCCTTCCCACCCGCATCTTCGCCCGATTCTTGTAGGGCAGCCAGCAAAGGTAAAGGTGAATGCCAATATAGGCACCTCTCCCATGCGCAACAATCCTGATGAGGAGCTGGAAAAGCTGTCCGTCGCCCTTGCCGCTGGAGCGGACACGATTATGGATCTTTCCATTGCCGGAGATCTCGCGGCTATTCGTAAGGCCATGCTTGCCGCCTGCCCCTTGCCCATTGGGACAGTCCCCTTGTACGCCGTAGCTCAACGCTATCTTGATGCCGGTAAAGATCCCGCGGAAATTGCCCCGGAAGAAATTTTTGAGGAGATCGAAAGGCAGGCCGAACAGGGCGTTGACTTCATGACGGTGCATTGCGGGATCACGGAACGGGCCGCCGCCTGGGCGTCGGAACCTGGAGGCCGTGTCATGGGGATAGTTTCTCGCGGCGGGTCTATCCTGGCCCGCTGGATGCGAACCCACAAAAAAGAAAATCCGCTTTTGACCGAATATGACCGGATTTTAAACATTTCACGCAAACACAACATAACGCTTTCTCTTGGTGATGGGCTGCGGCCTGGAGCAGGTTCAGACGCTGGCGACCCCGCCCAATGGGAAGAGGTCATTATGTTGGGCCGTCTTGCGCAACAGGGACAAAAAGCCGGTGTGCAATGCATGATTGAAGGGCCGGGGCATGTACGCCTGCATGAAGTTGAAACTCAAATCCGGGGAATCAAATCCGCCTGCAAAGGTGCTCCATTGTATGTTCTCGGCCCGCTGGTGATCGATTCATGCCCCGGCTATGACCATATTGCCGGCGCTATCGGTGGAGCCACGGCTGTTCGCGCCGGGGCCGATTTCCTGTGCTATCTCACTCCGGCGGAGCATCTTACCTTGCCGGGCAAAGAGGATGTGCGGGCCGGCGTTTTTGCTTCCCGGATTGCCGCACAGGCGGGCGAGGCGGCATTGGGACGGCCTCCGGCAATAGCGCGTGAAAACGCCATGTCACTGGCTCGCAAAGCCCTTGACTGGAAGGCCATGCAAAAAGCCGCCCTTGATCCTGAAATCATCTGCAGCAAACGCGCAGAGCATGCACAGGAAGAAGTTTGCGCCATGTGCGGTGAGTTTTGTGCCGTGAAAATGCTGCGCTAATACCCCAAAACAGGGCAAAAGAAGAGGGTTTATGTACTTTTTTTACATAAACCCTTGTATTTTCTGGAGCCGCCTGTCAGATTTGAACTGACGATCTGCTGATTACGAATCAGCCGCTCTACCAACTGAGCCAAGGCGGCCTGGGAAAAGGCATATTTCGCGTCTTTGTTCAACAAGCTCAAGCGCGCATACGCCCGTTTGGTTGATGTGCTATATGCAATGCCGGAAATGAAGTCAAGCTGTCTTGAGTCTTCCGAACCTCAGATTCCAGTTGATTATGCGGGGCATTCCGGGCTCGCACGATAGGACAAAGGATATTTCCCCCGCTTGATCCTGTTTTTTGCTCCATCCACGGCTGTATTTCGCAGGGAAAAAAACAGATAAAATTATTCTTATTTCATTACGCCATCTATTTACTGTTATAAGAAAATAATAAATTATTTCAGCATATTTTATATGATTTTCCCATATATGCATAGAAAAAACGTTTTGAACGGCCGGGTATAATAGAGAAAAATTGCACAAACATTGCATTTTTCTATTGACCTCTCTTTGCGGTTAGGGCAAGTGTCTTATTAAGGAAACGCGCAGTTCCGGCAAGTGTGTGCAGGATTTAGGCGGCGCGGTGTTTTATTTATTTTTGAGAGGATTTTTGCATGACGAAGTCTCTTTATGTGGGCAACCTGCCCTGGTCGGCGACAGAAGAAGAAGTTCGCAGCCTGTTTGCGAACCACGGCAATGTCAGTTCCGTGAAACTGGTAAGCGACAGAGAAACCGGCCGGGCGCGCGGTTTCGGTTTTGTCGAAATGGATGATGCCGATGCTGCCAGCGCTGTGGAAGCCCTTGACGGTACGAGCTTTGGCGGCCGCACTCTTCGTGTGAACGAAGCGCAGCCCAAAGCTCCCCGCCAGCCGCGTTACTAGTGAACGTTTGAAAGAAAAGCCCCGGCTGGCAGGCCGGGGCTTTTCTTATTTAGAATTGAGAAAGCGAAATTGCTCTATTCAGGCATCAGCGCCATACCGGCCAGCGGCGGTATGGTCAGGCTCAATGAAGGCTGTTTGCCCCAACTCGCGCTCTCGGCATGCCGCAAGCCGGGGTTGCCCACGTTGCCGCCGCCGTAATATTCGCTGTCCGTATTCAGCACTTCACGCCAGACGCCGCCATCCGGGCAGGGTATCCGGTAGTCTTCGCGCACCACGGGCGTAAAATTGAAAACCCACATCACGGGCTTGCTGCCTTCCGACCGGCGCATAAAGCTATACACGGACGCGCCAAAGTCTGAACAGTCCAGCCAGGAGAAGCCGCGCCAGTTGTGGTCATCACGATGCATGGCGGGTTCGCGCCTGAGCAGGGAGTTCAGATCCCCCACCAAGCGGCGGATTCCATTGTGCGCGGGAAAATCCAGGAGCAGCCAGTCCAGTTCCCTGTTCTCCCGCCATTCGTTCCACTGCCCGAACTCTCCACCCATGAACAGCAGCTTTTTGCCCGGATGCGCCCACATATAGGCGTATAAGGCCCGCAGGTTTGCCTGCTGCTGCCACATATCGCCCGGCATTTTGGACAAAAGCGCCCCTTTGCCGTGCACCACCTCGTCGTGCGACAAAGGCAGCAGAAAATTTTCTGAAAAAGCGTACAAAAAGGAAAAGGTCAGGTTGTTATGATGATACTTACGGTGGATCGGCTCTTTGCTCATGTAGGCCAGCGTGTCATGCATCCAGCCCATGTTCCATTTGTAGGTGAAACCGAGACCCCCGGCATAGGTGGGGTGGGAAACGCCCGGCCATGACGTGGATTCCTCGGCCAGGGTGATGGCTCCGGGCACCTGCCCATGCACTGCGGTGTTCAACTCACGCAGAAAATCGGCTGCTTCAAGATTTTCCCGGCCGCCGTAAATATTGGGACGCCACTCGCCAGCCTTGCGCGAATAGTCCAGGTACAGCATGGACGCCACGGCATCCATGCGCAGGCCGTCAATATGGAACTCTTTCAGCCAGTAGAGAGCGTTGCTCAGCAGGAAGTTTTTGACTTCGTGCCGTCCGTAATTGAAAATCAGCGTGCCCCAATCCGGATGCGCGCCCAGTTGCGGATCGTCATGCTCATACAAGGCCGTGCCGTCAAAACGGGCCAGCCCCCAGAAATCTTTGGGAAAATGCGCGGGAACCCAGTCCAGAATGACGCCTATGCCGGCCTGATGGCAGGTATCAATAAGAAAGCGGAGTTCGTCGGGGGAGCCGAAGCGTGAAGAGGGCGCGAAATACATACCGGTCTGGTATCCCCAGGACTGATCCAGAGGGTGCTCCGCCAAGGGCATGAACTCAATATGGGTAAACCCCAGATCCTTCACATAGGGAACCAGGGTCCTGGCCATTTCCGTGTAACTGTAAAACGGCCTGATCCGGTTTGCCTCATGCCTGCGCCAGGACCCGGCATGGACTTCATAGATGGAGATGGGTTTGTCCAGATGCGCCCCGGCCTTTTTCCGCCGCTCCAGCCATTCGTGATCCTGCCAGGCGTAATTGCCGAGGCCCAGGGTAATGGAAGCCGTGCCCGGCCGGTATTCAGCGGCAAAGGCAAAGGGGTCTGTTTTATAAACGATCTCGCCGGTGCTGCCTTTGATGCCTATTTTATACAGCTTTCCCGAGTCCATGCCCGGAACAAAGGCAGCCCAGATTCCCGAACTGCCCACAGGGAAAAGCCGGATTTCTCCCCAGGTCCAGTAGTTGAACTCCCCGGTCAGAAACACTTCCTTGGCGTTAGGAGCCCAAACGGCAAAACGATACCCTTCCGTATCGCCTTCACGATGCGGGTGAGCACCCAAAATGCGGTACAGATCCCAATGCTGCCCTTTGCCGAACAGGTAGAGATCAAACGGATCTATATACAGAGGACGACTTTTTCTATGCATGGCGCAGCTATAACCTCAGGCGGATTTTCCGATAAATTTCAGCGTATTCCCCGCAGGACTTGTTCCAGGTGAATGCCTGCCGCATGGCCCGCCGTACCATGTCTTTCCAGTTGTCAGGACTCTCGGTCCACAGGAACACCGCCTCTTTGATCGCTTGCAAAAAGTCCTGCGGCGTGCTTTCGGCGAAAATAAATCCTGTGGCGCGTTCGCCCGGCCACGGCTCAATAGTGTCGCGCAGGCCTCCCACGGCCGTGGCCACGGGGGGGGTACCATAACGCAAAGCATACATTTGCGTCAAACCGCACGGCTCATACCGGGAAGGCATAAGGAAAATATCGCTGCCTGCCTGCATGCGGTGCGCCAGATCCTCCGTGTACCCCACCACGGCCGCCACCCGGCCCTGATAGGTTTCCATGAGGTCCAGAATCTGGGCCTCATGCTTAAGATTGCCCTCGCCCAGGACCACAACGCCGACATCCATTTTCATGAGATCCGGGATGATGGCGTTGAGCAGATCAATCCCCTTCTGCCCGCGCAGACGCCCGATAAAGCCGAGAATCGGTCTTTTGGCCAGCTTGGGATCAAGCCCCAACTCGGCTATCAGATTTTTCTTGCAGCGCTGTTTGCCGGAAATATCGTCCACGTCATAATACGCCGGGAGGAAGGGATCCTTGGACGGGTTCCAGACCTCATAATCCGCTCCGTTCAAAACGCCGTACAAGTGTAATTCGCGGCGGCGGAGAATGCCGTCCAGGCCGCTGCCGAACTTTTCGGTCAAAATTTCCCGCGCGTAGCTCGGGCTGACCGTGGTCACGGCATCGGCATAGGCAATGCCGCTCTTGAGCAGGTTGAAGTCGCCGTAATATTCCACTCCGTCCATGTGCCAGGCTTCGGCGGGCAAGCCGCAGGAAGCGAACAGGCGCGAGGAAAAACGCCCCTGAAAGGCCAGGTTGTGAATGGTGAAGACCGTGGCCGTGCGCTGCCAGAAGGGATGCGAGCGGCGCAAAAAATGGATATAGGCGGGCAAAAGCGCGGCCTGCCAGTCGTGCGCGTGCACCACGGCGGGCGACTCCCCAAGACGCTCCATCAGGGAAATAGCGGCGCGGCAGAAAAAAATGAAGCGTTCCGCATTATCAAAATAGTCGCCCTTATGATCATTATAATAGTAGCGCCGGTCAAAATACTCGCCTCTAGCGATAAAATACAAAGGTACACCGTGGTAATCCGCTTCGTAGATGTCGGCGGTGATGGGATCCCAGGGATAGCCCACGGGCAGGTCGGATATGGTCAGCCGTATCTGATAATCGCTCGTGCTTATCCGGCCGTAGAAGGGGGAAATCAGCGCCGCTGGCTGGCCGCTTTGCTGCATGGCAAGGGGGAGCGCCCCCATGACATCGCCAAGCCCCCCGCTTTTGGAAAATGGGTAGACTTCAGACGTGACAAAAAAAACGCGCTGTGGCATTCAATTCCTCCTCAAAGCAACCGCGCTTTAGCCTAATCTAAAGGCCATATTGCTTTGCGAACTTTCGGGCAAAATCGTCAAGAATGGCCGCGTGGTCAAAAGCAAGCGTCGGCAATCCGGACAAAGGGAAAAAAGCCGCCCTCGCAGCGTCGTCGCCCCCGCGTATCTGCTCCGCTTTATCCGTAACCGCTATAAAAACCGTGGAAATCGTGTGCAATCGTTTGTCCCTTGCCGGATCGGAATACACTCCCAAGAGCTCCCGCAAGCTGACAACAAGATGGGTTTCTTCAAGCGCTTCGCGCACGGCCGCAGCTTCGACCGTTTCTCCATAATCCACGAAACCGCCGGGCAAAGCCCATCCCAAAGGTTCAAACCGGCGCTCTACAAGCGCCACACCTTTGCCCGGCTGTGCGATAATGATATCCACAGTGGGCACGGGATTTTTATAGATCTGGAATTCAGCGCCGCATCGCGTGCACTGCATACGCTGCTTCATGTGTTTGCTCTTCCTGCCTGTATGGCCCGCTACGCAAGGGAAGCCGCCGGGATATCCCTCTTCCGGCACGATACAATAATAACGGACTATCGTTATAATTTCAATAAGAAGCAAAAAAAAACTTGTTTCGCGCCATTGTTGCGTGCAACCACAAAACAACCTGATATTACTGGTAGTTGTCTATACATAAGGAACCCGGCCTTTTTGTGAAGGAAGTGGCAGTTCCGCAGATAGCGGAATTGGGAACCGCCGAAGGGCGGGAGCCGAAGGCCGAGGCCCAGGATTCGGATCTATAAAAGATCTGCTGGGCACTTTTATTGCCGATGTGGTGGTTCAGGAGGTATTGCTGCCGCAAAGGTAAGTGGCGTTATTTGAAAAGTATACTTTTCTGTCTGGTGAGACGCGGCGGTTATGACGGAATTTTATGATGGAAATCTGAGAAATTCTCTGTTAACCTTTCAAGATGAATTGGCAAAATGGAAGATGGCAAAAAAGCACACCTTTTCGCTATCGCTGACGCAGGGCATATATGCCAATAAAATCGCACGACACCGTTGTTCTTATGGTTATGCTCATAGGCAATATGGGCAAGGGCGGCGCGGAACGACTTATTGATAAATATGAACATTGATAAAAAGACCATCGACGAGCCTGTTTTCGTCACTCGCGCCCTTGTTCCCGACCCTCATGAATATAGCGAATATATCAAAAAAATATTTACTTCCCGCTATATGACGAACGATGGAGATTGCGTCCGCGGGCTTGAAAAAGAGCTTACAGCCCATCTGAGTATTCCCTATCTGGCTCTGTGTTCCAACGGAACTCTGGCATTGCAGCTTGCGCTGCATGCTGCCGGTATAGCCGGAAAAAGAGTCATCACCACGCCATTTTCGTATGTCGCCACGGTGTCCGCCTTGCTCTGGGCGGGGTGTACGCCGGTTTTCGCCGATATTGATGAAGAAACACTATGCATGGATCCGCAACAACTGGCCGATGCCTTGAGCCGGAATGCGGATATTTGCGGAATCCTGCCGGTGCATATTTATGGAAACATATGCGATGTCAACCCCATAGAAAAACTGGGAAAGGACGCGGGATTGCCGGTAATTTATGATGCCGCGCAAAGCTTTGGCAGCGAATACCAGGGAAGAAGCGTTCTGGACTACGGAGATTTTGCCGTATGCAGCTTCCACGCCACCAAGATATTCCATACCGGGGAAGGCGGGGCGGTCATCGCGCATACCGAGGAGCAGCTTCAGGCCCTCCAACTGCTGCGGGCCGGCGGGCATATTGGCGACACCCATATCCGGATGGGCACCAACGCCAAACTTTCGGAACTGCACGCCGCTTTGGGCTTGTGCCTTTTACACAAAACAGCGGACAACATCGCGGGACGGAAAGCGGTCAGCGCCGCCTACGATGCCTTGCTGCCGGAACGCGGCATACAGCGTCCCAAACTCAAGCCGGGACTCACATATAACTACGCCTATTATCCCGTGATTTTTGACAGTGAAGCAGTCGTGCTGCGGGTCATGGACGCTCTGCGCCGGGAAAACATTTTCCCGAGAAGATATTTTTTCCCGGCCCTGAATACTCTGCCGTACCTGCCGGAACGCCAGTCCTGCCCGGTAGCGGAAAACGTGGCCCCCCGCGTGCTGTGCCTGCCGTTGTATGCGGAGCTGGAGGAAAACACGGTGGAGAAAATAGCCGCAATTATCAAAAGTATCGTTTAATCGGCCCGTTGGCACGAGGAAGACATGGCGCAATCAACATTTCAGCACCTTGCGATCAAAGGCGTCAGCACGGTTGTTCCCGCAGATGAAATTCGCCTGCAAGACGAACTGCACTATTTTGGCGGCGATGCCAAAAAGGCGGCGCGGGTCACCAAAATAGTGGGGATTGACAGACGCCGCATCGCTCCGCATGGCGTCACTGCAGCGGATCTGTGCCAGCAGGCGGCGGAAAACCTGTTTACAGGCATGGGGATTGACCCGGCCAGCATTGACGCTCTGATCTTCATTTCTCAGGGGCCGGATCACTTTATGCCGGCGACGGCCTGTATTTTACAGCACAAATTGGGCCTTTCCAAAGCCTGCGCGGCCTTTGACGTCAACCAGGGCTGCACGGGCTTTGTCTACGGACTGTGGCTTGCCGGTTCTTTGATAGAGTCCCGCGCCTGTTCCCGTGTGTTGCTGCTTGTGGGGGAAGGAGTCTCCCGGCTGGTCAAGGCGGACAACAGGATCATCGCACCCATTTTTGGGGACTGCGGCACGGCGGCCCTGGTGGAATATTGCGGGCAGCCCTCCCCTGCCTGGTTTGAACTGGGCACGGACGGCAGCGGCGCGGAAGCCCTGATGATTCCGGCGGGACTGGGGAGATTGCCTTTGCCCGATACCGCTGCCGAGTACGAGACACTGTGCCGGGTTCTCCGCGATCCGCAGGGCACGCCCTGGCGCTTGATCAGAACATGCATGGACGGCGGTGCGGTGTTTGATTTCACCTTGAGCGTTGTGCCGGAACATTTGCGTAGCCTGCTTGGATATGCGGGTAAACAACCGGACGATATTGACTGGCTGGTGCTGCACCAGGCCAACAAGCAAATTATCCAGGCCATTGCGGAAAAAAGCGGATTTGATCCTGCCAAGGCGCCATGGAGCACCTTCAGTGAATACGGAAATCAGGCGGGCGCGTCCATCCCGTCCACGCTATGCCATATGCTGGCCGGCGAACTGACGGCCGGACCAAAAACATTGCTGCTTTCCGGCTACGGGGTGGGGCTGTCCTGGGCTTCCGTTGTGCTGACGATGAACGCCCCCTGGATTTCCGGCGTGCGCGATTATGTCATGCCCCCGAATCATCAGACGCCGGAACAATTTTACGCCCACTGGGTGGAAAAAATCACCGGGCGCGAAACATAAGAGCGAGAGAATACGGATGACGGCCGAAAAATTTTTGCAAGACTTTCAGGATCTGCTGCAACGTGACGATCCCGTAACCATGAGCACGCTGTTGCGGGATATGGAGGAATGGGACTCGCTGGCCGTCATGGCGTGCATCGCCTACCTGGACAAAAAATTTGGCGTCAAGACAACATTTGCCTCTTACCGGGAATTGCGGACCGTGGACGATATTGCCGCCCTGACCGGGGGAGCCGTGGCATGATTTCCTTCACGGCGGACCAGGTTATTCTCGTCACCGGGGCCAGTTCCGGCATCGGCGAAGCCATCGCGTTGGAACTGAACGCCCTGGGCGCGACCGTCATTGCCAACGGGCGCGACCGGGAAAGGCTGGAAGCGGGTAAATCCCGCTCCGCGCACCCGGAACGTTTTCATGTTGAACCCCTGGATTTGATTGCCGATATGGAGGGTTTGCCTCTCTGGATCAAAACCCTGCGCGAGCGGTACGGCAAACTGGGCGGTTTCGCGCATGCGGCCGGGGCCACGCTGACCTCTCCCCTGCGGGAGTATGACCTATCCACCGCACGCGGGATATTTGATCTCCTGTTTCATGCCCCCATACTTCTGGCCAAAGGCTTTACCGACAGGCGCAACAACGTGGGCAAGGGCGCTTCCATGGTGTTCATCGGCGCGGCCGGCGCGGTCATTCCCGTTCCCGGCTTGCTTATCTATGCATCCGCCAAAGGGGCCTTGCTGACAGCCGTGCGCAGCATGAGCAAGGAGCTTGCTCCGCGCGGCATTCGGGTCAACTGCTTTTCTCCGGGGCTTGTAAAAACGCCCATGCAGCAGGAATACGCGAATCTGCTCGGCCCGGAGGCCTTTGCAGAGGTAGAGCAAGGCTACCCGCTGGGATTGGGCGAGCCGGAGGATGCCGCAGCAGCGGCCATTTATCTTCTTTCCGCCCGCGCGAAATGGATCACCGGACAGAATATGCTGCTCTCCGGCGGATGGGGATAGATGCGATGCGCAACGTGATCATCATCGGCAATTCCGGGGCGGCCAGGGAATGCCATTGGCTGCTTGGCGAGGTGGCGCAACGCGAACCTGATCTGGCGTTCAAAGGTTTTCTGGCCTTTGAGGGATATGCGGGGGATTTGCGCGGGCTATCGCACCTGCAACTGGGCAATGACGACGAGTATCTCCCGGAGAATGACGATGTGTTTGTCATCGGCATCGGGGAACCGAAATTGCGGCAAAAAGCCTTTGGCAAGTGGAAACAGCGCGGCGCGGCCTTTATCAACCTCATCCATCCCTTCACGACCATTCCCCAGGGGACGCTCATGGGCGAGGCGAATATCGTGAGCTGTGCCTGTTTTCTATCCTGCAATGCCGTTATCGGCGATGCCAATTACCTGAATGGCGACATCATCCTCGGTCATGACGCGTGCGTGGGGGATGCCAACTTCTTTGCTCCCGGCTTTATCGCCCTTGGCGAGGTGCGCATCGGCTCACGCAACGCGTTCGGCGTGCGCAGCGTGGTATTGGCCAAGGCGGAAATCGGCAATGACAACACCATTGCTCCCGGGGCTTTTGTATACAAGGGCTGCCGGGATAATGCGATAATGGCCGGGAATCCGGCCTGCGACATTTCCGGCTCTGAGCCTATGGATGGGGGAAGGTAGTGATGCTTGACCAGCCTGGGACAATCGCGCCAATCACGATATGCGGAGGGCCTACTTCTGGAAAATCTACCCTTACCGCGTTGCTGGAAGGGCTTCCGGGAATATTCGCCCTTCCGCTCTGGCATGATTGCCTGTCCGCAGGCTTGTGCTACCTGTCAGCGCCGTTCTGGCGTAACACCGTTCATTTTCGAGAGAATATCACCCAACTGTGGCATGTCCGCCACGTTTTGTGTTGCCATACGCGCTGGCTGGATCTGGAAATATTCGCCCGGCAGCGCTATGTTCCCTATAGCCTTTCTGGCAGCCGGTTGATCTCGATCCCGTTCTCTCTGGATGTGTATCATATGGAAAAAGTTCTGGCGGATCGTGTGGCAAGCATGCCCCACTACGATGAAGCGACTGTGTTTGATGCGGCCGCCTCTGTGCTGCATGAATTTTTACACCCGCAGGAAGCCCCTCCGCCGCGCCGGGCAGTCAGTATGGGCCCTGTGGATTTTTACCGTTTCGAGATGCTTGCGGAACGGTACCCCAAGGGAAAAGCTATCTATATAGATAGACGTCCTGCTGAAGCGCTGGCTTCTTATGTTCACAGGGAGGCCGCTTTGAGCGGAAAAAGCTTTGCCGAAGCCGGAACGGAGTATTTTACACGGTATGGGGCAATGATCCAAAGGATGTTCAAGGCTCGCGCCCATGCGCGGGAGTGGGCCGGAGAACACCCGGAAATGTTGCGCATTATACCGTTCAACGAGCTTATCCTGCATACGGAACCCGTCATGCGCGCCCTGCTTGACTGGCTGGGTGTGCCGTTCTCTCCTCTTGCCCTGCGGGGAACCTGGCAGGGAAATTGTATCGACGCCCAGTGTACCGGAGTTATCCATGACGCGGTTCTGGATTCGCTGTCCGCAACTGAACGGGAATTCCTTGAAGAGCGCATTGCTGAATGGGATCAGCCCGGGCAGCGCGAGCCATATTTGTAAGGAAAAATGAAAATGAAGAAAGCGAAAGATATCAAACCCAACCCGTTAGTATCGCTAATCATAGTTACCCACAACCATACGCATCTTTTGCCGCGTCTGCTGGACAGTATTCTGGCGCAGAGCTTCAAACAGCTTGAAGTAATTATTGTCGATGACTGTTCCGACATTCCCTGCGATGAAGTCGTGGAAGCCTATGCGGCCAGGGGGCTTGACCTTCATCTGATCCGCTGCCCTACTCATATTCTGACCAGAGCGGCCAGACTGACCGGCGTCAAGGCCGCCCGCGCGGACATCATCGCCTTTGCCGACGCGGACGACATTCTGTGGGGAACGGACGCCCTGGCGCATCATGTGGAACTGATGCAAAAAACAGGCGCGGAGGTTGTGCATTTTCGTTCTGTCCTGGTGGACGACGATATGAATTTCAGCGCTTACTGCGCCAATCACGACCCTTTTGCGTTAGAACTGGAAGGGGCAGAGATATTCCGGCGCTTTTTGCTTGCCAAGATGCCCGGCGCTCCAACATGGACCAAGCTTTATGCAAAAGCTCTGTGGGAAAAAATCCTGCCCATTGCCGAGCGGAGCGCCGTCAATCGACATCTGGAAGATAGTTACCTGACTACGCTGCTTTTTTTCCACATGCGCCGATATGTCAGCAGTGAGCGCCTGGGCTACGCGCACCATTTGGTTGGCCGCCGCCCGGAGCGTGATGCGGGGCGGGCTGTGGACGCCTACCTCATCTTAAGGGAACTGACGCCCTATTTCCGGGCTGAAGAATGCCCGGAGGATGTGCTGCAACTCTTTATCAGCCAGATGAACGAAGAGCTTTGTATGTTTATGGGCCGTTTTTGCCAACAACTTACCCCGATGGATGGGTTTGAAATTATGGACGAGGAACTGTCGGCCAAGCTTCACGGCGCTGACCCGGAGCTTTTTTTCAAGGCTCTGCTGCTGGGCAACAGAATGAATGCCCTGAAAATCACAGGGTGTTTGCGAACCATATATTCCACGCCCAAGTGAAGGAAATACTATGCTGCGCCCGATTGCCGCACTTCGCATTATCGGGTTCAGCCCAGGCAGCGCGAGCCATATTTTTTGTAAGGCGAAATAAAAAAAAATGAAGAATATCAAACTAGCACCGCCGATCTGCGCCCTTGTACCCATGAAGGGCGAATCGGAGCGCGTGCCGGGCAAGAATATGCGGGATTTTTGCGGCAAGCCCCTGCTGTGCCGTGTGTTGGATGTGCTGCAATGCCACGCCGGAATCAGCCGCATTGTAGTCAATACGGATAGCGAGCGCATCGCCCGCCTGGCCTCGGAATTTACAAAAGTCGTCATCCACGAAAGACCGGCGGCTTTGCGCGGACATGCTGTACCCATGAATGCCGTTCTTGCGTATGACCTGCACCTGCTCGGCGATGGGCATTATTTGCAGACCCATGTAACCAACCCGTTGCTGGCGGGGGCGACGATAACAGAAGCCACAGGCAGATATTTTTCCCTGTTGCCGGAATATGATTCGCTTTTCTCGGTAATTTCTCACCAAAGCAGATTTTTTGACGCGGAGCAGCGCGCCCTGAACCATGATCCGGCTGTTCTGCTGAACACGCAAGACCTCGCCCCGCTCCATGAAGAGAACAGTTGCCTCTATCTTTTTTCCCATGCTTCATTTTTCGGCAATCAAATGAATCGCATCGGCAGACGCTATGCCTTGCATGCCATGTCAAAACTGGAATCCATCGATATTGACACGGAAGATGATTTTCTTCTTGCTGAACTGGCCTGGAAGGCTTTTCGGGAGTAAGCCATGAATAACGAATATCTGTATAGCATATCGCCGCACCTGCCGCTTTTTTCCATCATCATTCCGGCCTATAATGCGGAAAAAACCCTTGCCGCCGCCCTGAACAGCGCCATGCGCCAGACAATAGACAATATTTTCTATGAAATTATTGTTACGGACGATGGTTCAACGGACGCGACCTGGAAGATTATGGAGGAATATTCCCGCACTTGTGAAAATATGCGTATTTTTAAAAACGAGCGTAATATCGGGCAGGGAATCACGCGGAACAGGGCAATACATGACGCAAGAGGTCTGTATGTGACCTTTCTGGATGCGGACGACCTCCTGAGCTTTGACGCCCTGGAACAGTTTGCTCTGGCGTTGCAAAATTTACCGGACATCGTGTATGGGCTGGTCAGGCGATGCCATGAATCCGGCGCGGGAATATACATTACGCACCATCACTTTGCGGATAGGCGTTGCCCGTTGCCTTCGGCGGGACTCCATCCAGGATATGGCGCATGGGGGGGTATTTACAAACAGGCATTCCTTGTTAAAAACAATATTAGCTTTACTGAAAGCAGTTTTTATGAGGATATTGAATTTACATTCAATGCAATTAGATTGGCAGATAATATTATACATATCAATAACTTAGTGTATAGTCATATATTATATGGCAATACAACAACAACAAATATTACTAATAAATTAATAATAAATCATATATTGAGTATAGAAAAGATATATATGTTGTTATTAGAAAATAAACTGCTTGCTTGCCATGAGAATAATTTTATCTATTTTTTAAATATAAGAATTAATAATATATATACTGCTGTATGCAACTATTCTCTCAATAGAGAAGATAATCTGCTATTTCTTGAGCAATGTATGCAAAATTCGGAAATTATATCGAAATATAGAGAAGGTATAATCCTTAAAAAAGGGGAAGGTACTGATCTTAGCTGGAAACATTGGCAAGAGATGGCCAGGGGGGCGGTCGTCTTTGTTGCCAGCGTCGATTACCACATACGAACATTCGCTCCCGTCATGCGCGCGCTTATACGCAAAAAGATTCCCGCTGTGCTTTTTGATCTGACGCAAAAGCAAACAACAGCCAGGTCAAGGTCGCTTCAGCCGCAGGAGCTTGCGCAGTATGCGGATATACCGATGTTTTCCTTTTATTCGGCAGACAGGAAGCGGTCCCTTGTCACAACAGCCCTGGCCTATGTCTTCCCATCGGAAGCCCTGCGCGAGATGATCATCTTACCGCAATGGCTGCATATCCCCGTTCTCGCCTATTATGAAGGCATTTATGACGACGGTAATGTTCACCAGCCCAGGCATGAACATCCCTTGCCCTACAGAATGTCCGACCATCTTTTTCTGCCGGGCGCATACCATACGCGCATCTATGCCAAGGTTCCCCATACTGTTGTCGGCCTGCCGAACATGCGCGCCCTGTACGGGGAAAAATGCGTGTTTCCTCCCGCGCCCAGGGCGCTCATCAACTGCAATTTTTCCTATGGCGTACTCCTGGAAAGCCGTGAGGAGTTTCTGTCCTCAGCCATAGGGGCCTGCGAAGATATCGGGCTTGCATACAGCATTACGCAGCACCCTGCGGATGACGCCGATTTATCCGGTCTGCCCGTATCCCGGCAGACCGTCTATGACGATATGCGCCAGTGCAGCCTGCTGATTTCACGTTTTTCCACCTGTATTCTTGAGGCTCTGGCCCTGGGCAAGCCCGTCATCTACCATAATCCTCACGGGGAAAAATTTCCCAGGTTTCAGGAAGACCCCAGGGGGGCCTTCCCCGTGACCAGAAACAGAGAGGCTTTGGCCGCCGCTTTGCGTAAAACGATTGCCGAGATAGAGGCTGGTGTGGACTTCAGGGAAAGAAGCAAAGAGTTTCTGCACCACCATACGCATGTGCTTGCGGACACGCCGCCGGAGGAAATCGTTGCGGACAAAATTGCCGAAATCGTCCGCGCTGACAGTGATAACTATCAAAAACGCCTGTTCTCTCTTGCGGAAGCAGCGCCTTTAGGGCTGTCCCTGGGGAATGCCTCCACCTATGCGGCGTCCCCCGGATATACGGGTACGCTGCAACAGGAGATAGAGAGACTCGCCGGGCAGGAGGTGTATTTTTGGGGCATGGGCGATATCTACAGACGGATGAGAAGACGCTTCGCAAAGAGCCGTCCGCGCTGCATACTTGTTGACGTAAGGGGCGCAGCGTTGCCGGACAGCGTTGACGACATACCCGTCAAGCACCCCAAAGACGTCCTGCCCGGTGGCGACATTCTGCCCATTGTCATTTTTGCGCAAAATGTCAATGCGGTATATGCGGCCATACGGAAGCAATACCCGGCATATACGGATTTGGTGTTTGTCCCGTATTGACGGTTTTTCCACAGGCGGCATGCATGACCAATAGAACAGCCTTCAGGGCCGGGAAAACATTATAATGACACAGCCAGACATTGCGGATATGCCGGTGCGAGGCCCCTCTCTTGCTGATTTTGACGACATGTTTCTTTTAGGCAGAGAACAGTGTCCGGCATGCGGCAGTAAATATGTTCTTCCCGCGAGATATGTTCCGAACTCCAGCGGGAAAGTCAAATTCATGGCGCGTTGCTGCCTGTCATGCCGTTCATGCTGGAATCCCCCTGGGCTGATTGGCGCAAGCGGGGGGGGGGATTCTTCCACAAATTCCCTGGAACATCATCTGGCTGTGCAAGAGCGGAACATGGGCCTTGCAAGAAATTTTTTTGGACAATTATCCGATACGATAAATTTTTCTTCCGTGCTGGAGATAGGGTGCGGCATTGGCACGGCCCTGCGCGTTGCCGCATCCATGGGCAAAAAAGTGCGCGGTTATGACATTGACAGGCAGGCCATAGAGAAGGGAAGGGCATTATTTGATATTGACCTCAAAGATGAGGAATGGAAAAGCGATACACTCACCGAAAAATATGATCTTATTTTGTGTATCCAAACATTAGAACATTTTATCCAACCCCTGCCTATGGTGCATGAGCTTGCCACATATGCCAGGGCCATGCGGTCTATCATCTTTGTGTCAGTTCCTTTTTTTGAGAAAAACGTTTGGGAGGACTTATTGTGCCCTCACCCTCACAAGAGTGAAACGAACATCTTACGCTATGCTCCGGAGCATGCTACGCTTTTTTCCAGGGATGCTTTGAAAAACGCCTTTGTAAAGTACGGTTGCAAATGTTATTGGTTCTTACGTGAGAATACATGGAAGGGCCTGCTTTGCGACTTTAGGGAAAGCGCCTCAGGGCTGCCTGCATGGACTGCCGCATCACCCGGATATGCGGCTACCTTGCAAAAAGAGTTAGAGAGACTCCGCTGGCAGGAGGTGTATTTTTGGGGCATGGGCGACATCTATAAGCGGATGAAAGGACATTTCGCAAAGGCCCGTCCGCGCTGCATACTTGTTGATGTAAAGGACGCCGTGTTGCCGGACAGCGTTGACAATATACCCGTCAAACACCCCAGAGACATCCTGCCCGGTGGCGCTATCCTGCCCATTGTCATTTTTGCGCAAGATGTCAATGCGGTATATGCGACCATACGGAAGAAATATCCGGCCTATACGGATTTGGTGTTTGTCCCGTATTGACGGTTTTTCCGCAAGAGGCGGGACGCCGTTGCGGCATGTCTTCGCGTAATCTCCATATGTCAGAAATACAGGAACAGTGTTATGCCTGCCCCCTATACTCATTGCGTTGATCCGGTTATTTTGCGCTATTATTATAAGTCTTTGTTGCCGACATGGCTGCCCGCCCGTTTCGTGAAGGCCATGCTGGATACTCTGGTCAAAAGGGCTGTCCGCCGGGGCGGCTCAAGATCCCTTATTCTGCCGTATCTGGAAATATGTATAACGCCGCGCTGTAATCTGAAATGCCGCCACTGCGCCAATTTTATGCAACTGTATGACCAGGCGGAAGATTACCCTGCGGACACGGTTCTGAACGCCTTCAGCAAATTTTTGGACGGTATTGATTATTTGGCGAAACTGAGAATTCTGGGGGGGGAACCCCTTTTACATAAAGGACTTGCGGAGATTGTTGATTTTTGCGGCAAGCACAGGAAAATCGGGCGGATCATCGTTGTTTCCAACGGTTCCCTGACGCCGGATGGGGATATTATCCGCGCGTTGCGCAACGCTGGAGCGCAAGTGCATATCAGCAACTACGAGAGGACGCGCAAACGCCGCGAAGAAGTGACGGAGGTTTTGCGCACAAACGGCATTCACGTCCTTTTTACAAAGAATCAACAGTGGAAGGATTATGGGAGGGGCGAGCATTTTGCCTATTCTCCAGACAAAGTCCGCGCCGTGTTCAAAAAATGTCCTATCCACTGCAAAACCTTGGTCGGTGAGGAATTCCATATTTGCCCCCGTTCAGCTCATGGCACTATCCTGGGTTTTATCCACAAAAGGGAGGAAGATTATCTCAATGTCCATGCGCTGTCCACAAAGGAACTCACGCGCAGGATTATACGGCTCTACAATACGGACCATGTTGAAGCCTGCTATCACTGTAATGATAAGGCACATGCCTTGTTATTGCCGCCGGGAGAGCAATGAACTATTGTTTTGCAAAGGCTTTAGACCATCAGTTCTTTATCCTTTGACACCGATATTTTCAGGCATCCGGTGGCACGTATTCCCATATTTTTTCAGGAGATTAGCATGGAACTGTTTGAGCGCATTCTTATTTTTGCCTCCGCCTCCCCAAACCTTATCCTTGACGAAGCAGTCTCCCGCAACGCGCATGACCTTGCTTTAAACGGTATTTTATATCCTCATGAACTCGATGTAAAAGTGCATTTTCCCGGCTTATGGGTACAGGGCGATATCTTCCGCGCGGTAACTGGCGTGGAAGGTGTATGTTCTTTAGAAGAGCAGATACAAAAAATTCGCTCACAATGCCGCGCATCTCAGTCAAAAATAACGACTCTGCTTTTATCGTTAGGCGGCGCGGCATTGCACATCGAAGCTATGCGCGCGATACAGCACGCTTTGAGCAGTTTTTTCAACACGCCCGTATCATTTTTTTTCGCCTACAACAGACAGGATATAGTCATTGAAAATGATATCGCCTGGTCGAGTCTGCATGGACGCCAGGTGAGGCAGGTTCAGCAGGTTCCGCAGGCAGTGGATTATAAACAGCATATTGAGGAACTCTATCAAGCCTTTGGTCGGGAGAATGTGACGCTGTATTTTCTTGAAGATAACGCCGGGGATAGAGAGAACGTCCAAAAAGCCCTGTTTTACTCTTTGGGTTTTACCGGCAGCCAACTGGCTTCTTCCGGCATACAAATCAGCCAGCCGCGCTATACTTTACGCATCCCGCCCCCGTTCTGGGCTTTTTGCGGCATTGCCAACAGTCTCGGCAGCGAACGGTGTTTTCGTGGATATTGGCTGCAGGAAGCCGCGCGCTATGCCGCCCAATTTGCCTCGTGGGATACGGAGCCTGTGTTGCTGGATTATGAGAAACGCCTGGAGGCGTTGCGTGGAGTGGAAGAGTCCAATGCGGCTTTGGCGGCCTCTTTGGGCAAATCCTGTCTTTTTCAGCCGCCAGAGCAGGACGGCCGCCCACTCTTTACCGGCCTGACCATTGAAACTGCCTTCAAGGTGGCCGGGCGCCTTGACCGGGATTTCGCCGCCGCCCGCATGGCGGAGTTCGACGCCGCTCCCATCCAGCATATGACCCGGGAGCAACGCCTCTGTCGACGGGCTTTGCACGATGCGCTTGCCCCTCCTTCCGCGACGCCCTTGCCCCACCGCGGCCTCCCGCCCAGGCTCTCCGTCCTCACCCTCGCCTACAATCACGCCTCCTATATAGCGGAATGCATGGAAGGCGTGATTGCGCAACAAACCGATTTTCCCATCCAGCACATCATTGCCGATGACGCTTCGGACGACGGCACACAGGATATTATTCTGGACTACGCCGCCAGATATCCGCATATCGTCCCGGTGTTCCAGAAAACGCGCTCCCGAGGCCCAGAGAACGTGCGCGCTCTATTTAACGCGGCCCGCACGGAATACGTGGCCCTGTGCGACGGCGATGATTATTTTACCGACCCGGCCAAGCTGCAAACGCAGGTTGACCTGCTCGACGCCCACAAGGATTATGCGCTCTGCTTTCATGTGGTGCGCGTGGTCCACGAGGACGGCTCCAGACCGGAGCGGCTGTACCCCCCGGAAGAAATCCTGCCGTGCGGCGTGCGTTCCTTTTACTATCTGGTGGATTTGATCCGGAACAATTTTATCCAGACCAATTCCGTCATGTACCGCTGGCGTTTTTCGGGCGGCCTGCCGGACTGGTTCCGCGCGGATATCACGCCCAGCGACAGGTATTGGCATCTCCTGCACGCACAGATGGGAAAAATCGGGTTCATCAACAAGGTGATGAGCGTGTATCGCAGGCACGAAAAAAGCGTCTTCTATCTTTCGGAAATTGACGCTCTCAAGCACCGGGCAAATTTCGGCCTGAGGGAAATCAAAGTATGGGATGCGATCAACAGGCATTTCAAGCAAAAATATGAATCAATCATACTGGATATGATCAGTCATATCTTCGCGGATTGCCTGCTCTATGACACGCGGCAGGAGGAAGAAGGCATTATCGAAGAGCCTATGCTGCATAAACTGAGCGATAAGTACCCGGACTTTGCGTGGCACTTTCTGGCGTCCCTGCAAAAGATCAGCGCCAAAGACTGATCGTAATTTTTTACAGCACAGAGCAGGACGCCATGCCCGCCTACGCCAATCTCAAGCGTAAACTGCTATAACAGATTCTGAGCCTGGGCAAACTCCACGGTTGTAAATCCCGCCTTATAGAAGTCCTCTTCTCTGACCGCCCCACGGCGCAGTATTCTGATCCCGCCGCCGCCGGATCGTTCGAAGGTGTCCACCACAGTCGACGGCGGCCCTCCGGCCGGTTCCGGCCCGGAGGCGTACAAACCGGCGACCCCCCGCATCAGGGCGGGATCAAGCTCTTCCCGGCGCGCGACAGCGGGAATGCCGCTGATATTGGCGCTGGAGGACACCACCGGCCCGCCTATGGCCGCGCATAACTCGCATGCCGCCGGATGCGACGAAAAGCGCACCGCCACCCGCCGCAAGCGACCGGTCAGAATATCAGGCACTTCCTTTCGCGCCGGTAAAACAATGGTCAACGGCCCCGGCCAGAAAACCTCCATCAGCTCCTGTGCGTAGCCGTTAACATAGGCCAGACCATGCAGCATGTTCATGGAGTTGATAATTACTGGCAGTGACAGATGTAATGAACGACGTTTAAGCAAAAAAATCGCGGCGGCCGCATCCGGGTTCATGGCATCACAGCCGAGGCCGTACAGCGTTTCCGTTGGATACAGCACCAGCCTGCCCTCACAGAGGGCGATACGAGCCTCTTCCAGGCTCAGTATGCGCAGAGCGGTTTCTTTCGACATCAGGCTGTGCTAACAAATGAGCAATTTTGTTCTCCGGCTAGGAAGATGAGCCTGCTATAAGGGAGTGTACTCTTATGGTACTCGACCGAAGTAGCAGGCGATATCTGACGCAGCCGGAGGGCAAAAGGGCCATTTGTTAGCATAGCCTAGTTCCGGTGCAATACCATTTCGTGCTTAAGAAAAAATGATGCTGGACAGAATCCGATAGCATCAGTACGAAAAAGAGCCAAATGAAAAATATCCGAATCATCGCTGTCGGCCGCCTGAAAACGCCACACTGGAAAGATGCCGCCGCTCATTATGCGAAGCGCCTGTCCCACTCTTTGCGTTTGGAGGAAAGCATTGTCAGGGACGCGGATCCCGCTCTTCCCGTTGCTGAACGAAAAATACGGGAAGGAGCCTTGATCCTGAATCAGGTCCGTCCGGGCGATACCCTTATCTGCCTGGACGAAGGCGGAAAATGCATGGATTCGCGCGCTTTTGCGGATTTTCTGAGCCGCTTGGCCGCTTCGGGAAAAATACCCTGCTTTGTTATCGGCGGAGCGTATGGCCTTGCCCCTGACGTGCTGCATGCGGCAGCGCATACGCTTGCCTTTGGCCCCATGACCTTTCCGCATGAGCTGGCCAGAGTTATCCTTTTGGAGCAACTGTACAGGGCTGCGTGTATTCTTTCCGGCAGCGGCTACCATCACTAGAGCAGTTGAACATTGAAAATGTTCAACTGCTCTACAAGGATTTGCGAGCAAATCCTTGCCACGACAATTCCGCAGGAGAGCGGAATTGGACGGGGGAGCGGATGCGACCCCGCCCGAAGGGCGAGCCACAGGATGTGGCGAGTCAGATTGGCGTAGGCGAGCTTTGCTCGCCGTTAAGCGACAATCTCAAAGTGAAAAGGTTCTAAATAAATAATTTTGAAAACGCTTGCTATTTAGAATTTTATTGATTATGTATAACTTCTTTGTCGAATGAACACAAAACACTGCTGTAAATCGGGCTGTACGTTGCTGGTACCCCTTGCCGCGCATAGATAATAGAAGGCCAAGCCGGACTCGCTTCTTTTGGCGATCCCGCTTGGTATTTTGTCGTTTATTCGGGCAACCCACCGCACAGACAACCCTGTTATCATAAATATGAAGCTGTTGTCAGGCGTCCTTGAACATGCATGCCCTGCTGTTTTTCGCTTCCGGCTTCGTATTTTATCCCCGGAAAATCTGTTTTTCCGGACAAGCAGGAAACCGTAGTCTCCACACCTTGAGGTACACTAATGGCCCAGCTTAGCAAAAAATTCGGCAAGATCGACGTAACCCTGCCCACGCCCCACCTGCTCAACCTTCAGGTCGACTCCTACAAAAAGTTTTTGCAGGAAGGAGCAACGGAGCGCAGCCCCATGGAAGGGCTGGAAGGCGTTTTCCGATCTGTTTTTCCTATTGAGGATTTCAACCGTACCGCGAGCCTCGAGTTCGTCAGCTACGAAATAGGCGACCCCAAGTACGATCAGGCCGAGTGCATCAGCAAAGGCCTCACCTATGAGGCTCCCATCCGCATCAAGGTGCGGCTTGTGGTCTATGACGTGGATGAAGAGACGGGCAACCGCACTATCCGCGACATCAAAGAACAGGATATCTATTTCGGCACCCTGCCCCTGATGACGGAAAAAGGCACTTTCATCATTAACGGTACGGAACGTGTCATCGTCAACCAGTTGCAGCGCTCGCCGGGCATCATCTTTGAGCATGACGCCGGCAAGACGCATTCCAGCCGCAAGGTGCTGTATTCCTGCCGTATTATCCCCATGCGCGGCAGTTGGCTGGACTTTGACTACGACCACAAGGATATTCTCTATGTGCGCATAGACCGCCGCCGTAAGATGCCCGCCACTGTGCTCTTTAAGGCCATGGGCATGAACAGCGTGGATATTCTGCGCGCCTTCTACAAAACCGAGTACTACAATCTTGGCGCCAACAACGCGATCACCCTGGACGTGGCCAAGGATCTGTACCGCAAGGACAACGCCTTTACCGACATCCTGGACAAAGACGGCAATGCCATTGTCAAGGAAGGCAAGCCCATTACCAAACGGGCCTGGCGCCTGATCTGCGAGGGCGGCCTTACGGTCATTCCTGTTGCCCCGGAATCCCTGGAAGGCCTGTTTCTGGCTGACGACATCGTGAATGAAGCCACCGGCGAAGTGCTGGCCGAGGCTGCCGACGAAGTAAGCGCCGGCCTGGTGGAAACCTTGCGCGCGGCGGGCATCAAGCGCATCCCCATTCTGCACACCCGCGGCACCGAGACCTCTTCCTCCATCCGCGATACCCTGGTCATGGATAAAACCACGAACCAGGAAAGCGCCCAGGTGGAAATTTACCGCCGCTTGCGCCCCAGTTCTCCGCCCACCCCGGAAATCGCGGCCAGCTTTTTTGACAACCTGTTCCGCTCTTCCGACTATTATGACCTGTCTCCAGTGGGCCGCTATAAGCTGAACCAGCGCCTCAGCCTGAACGAAGCGCCGGATTTGCGCGTGCTCACGGACAACGACATCCTGACCGCGATCAAAATCCTGGCCCAACTCAAGGATTCGCACGGTCCGGCCGATGATATCGACCACCTCGGCAACCGCCGCGTGCGTCCCGTGGGCGAACTGGTGGAAAACCAGTACCGCATCGGCCTGGTGCGCATGGAGCGGGCCATCAAGGAACGCATGAGCTTGCAGGAAGTGGGCACTCTGATGCCGCACGACCTGATCAACCCCAAGCCGGTGACCGCGGTGCTCAAGGAATTCTTCGGCACCTCGCAGTTGTCCCAGTTCATGGACCAGACCAACTCCCTGTCCGAAGTGACACACAAGCGCCGTCTTTCCGCGCTTGGTCCCGGTGGTCTGACCCGTGAACGGGCGGGCTTTGAGGTACGTGACGTGCACACGTCGCACTACGGCCGCATCTGCCCCATTGAAACGCCGGAAGGCCCGAACATCGGTCTGATCGTATCTTTGACCACTTATGCCAGGGTCAATGATTTCGGCTTTATCGAAACGCCCTACCACATCGTCAAGGACGGCAAGGTCACGAACGAGGTGGTCTATCTGGACGCTTCCCGCGAGACGGACGAAATCATTGCCCAGGCCAACGCGGACATGGACAAAGACGGCAAATTCACTGAAGCCCTTGTGACCGCCCGTATGCACGGCGACGTGGTGAACAGCCCCAAGGATGACGTTACGCTGATCGACATCTCGCCCAGCCAGATGGTGTCCATTTCCGCGGCGCTCATTCCTTTCCTGGAACATGACGACGCCAACCGCGCGCTCATGGGTTCCAACATGCAGCGTCAGGCCGTGCCCCTTTTGCGCAGCGCCAAGCCCCTGGTGGGCACGGGCATGGAACGCGATGTGGCGCAGGACTCCGGCGCCTGCATCATGGCCGAGGCCGACGGCATTGTGCGCTACGCCGACGCGGATCGCATTATCGTCAGCTATGACCCGTCCATCTCTCCGGACACGGGCGGCGTGCGCTCATACATGTTGCAGAAGTATCACAAGTCCAACCAGAACTCCTGTTTCGGCCAGCGGCCCTCCTGCCGTCCCGGCCAGGTGGTGAAAAAAGGCGCCGTCCTGGCTGACGGTCCCGGCATTGAAGGCGGCGAACTGGCCCTGGGCAAGAACTTGACCGTGGCCTTCATGCCTTGGTGCGGCTATAACTTCGAAGACTCCATTCTCATCTCCGAACGTTGCGTGAAGGAAGACACCTTCACCTCCGTGCACATCGAGGAATTTGAGGTTGTTGCCCGCGATACCAAGCTGGGACCGGAAGAAATCACCCGCGACATTCCGAACGTGGGTGAAGACATGCTGCGCAATCTTGACGGCAGCGGGATCATCCGTATCGGCGCCAACGTCAAGCCCGACGACATCCTGGTCGGTAAAATCACGCCCAAGGGTGAAACGCAGTTGACGCCGGAAGAAAAACTCCTGCGCGCCATCTTCGGCGACAAGGCCCGCGATGTAAAGAATACCTCGCTCAAGGTGCCACCGGGAATCGAAGGCACGGTCATTGAGGTCAAAGTTTTCAACCGCCGTTCCGGCGAAAAGGATGACCGCACCCGGGCCATTGAGGATCACGAATTGGCCGCGCTGGATCGCAAGGAAGCCGATCACGCCAGAGCGCTTACAGACGCTACGCGTGAGCGTATCCTGCTCATTGCCGCGGGCAAACAGATTGTCGGCAATATTGCGGGCAAGAAAAAGGGCGAGGTTCTGGCCGAGGCCGGAAGCGTGCCCACGCTTGAGGTCCTGGCCGACCTGCCGGTCAAAAAATTTGCCGGACTGTTCAAGAGCAAGGAAATCAACGAGGAAATCGCGGCCGTTCTTGAAGACTATGATCGCCAGATTGCCTTTATCAAGGATATTTACGATTCCAAGCGCGGCAAGGTGACCGAAGGCGACGACCTGCCTCCGGGCGTGATCAAGATGGTCAAAGTCTATGTGGCTGTAAAACGCAAGCTCAACGTAGGCGATAAAATGGCCGGCCGCCACGGAAACAAGGGCGTTGTGTCCTCCATCCTTCCGATTGAGGATATGCCCTTCTTTGCCGACGGCCGTCCCGTCGATATTGTGCTCAACCCCCTGGGCGTTCCCTCCCGTATGAACATCGGGCAGATCATGGAAACCCACCTGGGCTGGGCGGCCAAGGAACTGGGTGAGCAACTCGCCGCTCAAATCACCATTGCCACGGCCGATTTACGTAAACAGGTCAAAGACGTTTTCGACAACAAGGCGACCTCCGAACTGGTGGATTCGCTTTCTGACGAGGACTTCCTGGAAGCGGTAAAGAACCTGCGCGACGGCATTGTGACCAAGACCCCGGTCTTTGACGGCGCGACCGAAGATGAAATCTGGAACTGGCTGACCAAGGCGGGCCTGCCCGACGATGGCAAGACCACCCTGTACGACGGCCGTACAGGTGAGCCGTTTGAAAACAAGGTGACCACGGGCGTGATGTACATGCTCAAGCTGCACCACCTGGTAGACGAAAAAATCCATGCCCGTTCCACCGGCCCCTACTCCCTGGTCACCCAGCAGCCGCTGGGCGGCAAGGCGCAGTTCGGCGGCCAGCGCCTCGGGGAAATGGAAGTCTGGGCGCTGGAAGCCTATGGCGCGGCCTACCTTCTGCAAGAGTTCCTCACGGTCAAGTCGGACGACGTGACCGGGCGGGTCAAGATGTACGAGAAAATCGTCAAGGGAGAAAACTTCCTTGAAGCCGGTCTGCCGGAATCCTTCAACGTTCTGGTCAAGGAACTCATGAGCCTCGGCCTTGACGTGACCCTGCATCAGGAAGAAGGCAAAAAGCGGCCCAAGCGCGGCGGCCTTTACATCCATAGTGAAGCCGAAGGTTTCAGCGACCCGGTGGCCGAACGTGTCGCCCGCCGCGAAGCTGAAGAAGTTTTTGCCGAAGGCCAGGACTATGAAGACAACGAACCGCTGATGTCCTTGACCGACGAAATCATCCCCATGGGTGAAAGCATCGACAGCGGCAGCGAAGACGACGAATAAGGAAAAACCCTCTGAGGGGACGCTGTCCCCTCAGACTCCCCTGGCAGGGGAATGATTCCCCTGCACCCCCATACCCTGAAAACGGCTTTGCTGTTTTCAGGAATGCCGGGTCCAGGGCCGGCCAGGCCCTGGCGGGGTGGAGGGGCAGAGCCCCTCCAAAAAATATAACTACCTTTCACTATACAACGGCAGGTACCAGCATGACCCTGGACGATCTTTTTACAGTCAGAGGCTCTTCGGCCGCTGTTTCCAACATAAAAAACCTGAAATCCATTCAGGTCTCCATAGCCGCGCCGGAATCCATCCGCGAATGGTCCTACGGTGAGGTGAAAAAGCCGGAAACCATCAACTACCGCACCTTTAAGCCGGAGCGGGACGGCCTTTTCTGCGCCAAAATTTTCGGCCCGGTGAAAGACTACGAGTGCAATTGCGGTAAATACAAGCGCATGAAGCACCGCGGCATTGTCTGCGAAAAGTGCGGCGTTGAAGTCATTGCCTCCAAGGTGCGGCGCGAGCGCATGGGCCATATAGAACTGGCCGCGCCTGTCGCGCATATCTGGTTTCTGAAGACCCTCCCCTCCAAGATCGGCACCCTGCTGGACATTACCATGGCCGATCTGGAAAAGGTTCTGTATTTCGATTCCTACATTGTGCTCGATCCGGGCAACACCAACCTGGCCAAGCTGCAAGTCATCTCCGAAGATCAGTACTTGCAGGTGCTTGACCACTACGGCGAAGAGGCTTTGGGCGTAGGCATGGGCGCGGAGGCCGTGCGTGTCCTGCTTGAGGAAATCAATCTGGAAGAGTTGCGCGCCACCCTGCGTGAAGAATCCCAAGCCACCCGCTCGCAAACCAAGAAGAAAAAGCTGACCAAGCGTCTGAAGATCGTGGAGGCGTTCCTTGAGTCCGGCAATAAGCCCGAGTGGATGATTATGGAGGTTATTCCGGTCATTCCGCCCGAGCTTCGGCCCCTGGTCCCCCTGGATGGCGGCCGCTTCGCCACGTCCGACCTGAACGACCTGTACCGCCGGGTGATCAACCGGAACAACCGTTTGAAGCGCCTCATGGAACTCGGCGCGCCGGACATTATTATCCGTAACGAAAAGCGCATGTTGCAGGAAGCCGTGGACGCCCTGTTCGACAACGGCCGCCGCGGCCGGGCCATTACCGGCACTAACGGCCGTCCGCTGAAATCCCTGTCCGACATGATCAAGGGCAAGCAAGGCCGTTTTCGCCAGAACCTGCTCGGCAAGCGCGTGGACTATTCCGGCCGTTCGGTTATCGTGGTCGGCCCGAAACTGAAACTGCACCAGTGCGGCCTGCCCAAGAAGATGGCTCTGGAACTGTTCAAGCCCTTTATCTACGCCAAGCTGGAAGAACGGGGCCTGGCCTCGACCATCAAAAGCGCCAAGAAAATGGTGGAGCGCGAAGAACTGGTGGTCTGGGACATCCTGGAAGACGTGGTGCGCGAATACCCGATCATGCTCAACCGCGCCCCGACCCTGCACCGCCTCGGCATTCAGGCCTTTGAGCCCCTGCTTGTGGAAGGCAAGGCCATCCAGTTGCACCCCCTGGTCTGCTCGGCCTACAACGCCGACTTTGACGGCGACCAGATGGCCGTGCACCTGCCGCTTTCTCTGGAAGCGCAGATCGAGTGCCGCGTGCTCATGATGAGTACCAACAACATTCTGTCTCCGGCCAATGGCAGCCCGGTTATTGTGCCCAGCCAGGATATTGTGCTCGGCCTGTACTACATGACCGTTGACCGCGACTTTGAAAAGGGTGAAGGCAAGGTTTTTTGCGGCCCCTGGGAAGTCATTGCGGCTTATGACGCCAAGGAAGTGGCCCTGCACGCCAAGATCAAGGTGCGCATCAATGGCCGGATCCTGGACACCACCCCCGGCCGGATCCTGGTGCGCGACGTTCTGCCCAAAGAGATTCCGTTTGAGCATGTCAACTGCGTGCTGACCAAGAAGAACATTGCCCGTCTCGTCAGCAGCGCTTACCATGACGCGGGCACCAAGGCCACGGTCATCCTGTGCGACCGCCTCAAGGACCTCGGGTACGAGTACGCCACCCGTGCGGGCGTGACCATTGGCGTGAAGGACCTGAAAATCCCGGATGCCAAGAAGCGCATCATTGATACGGCCAAGGCCGAAGTGGAAGACATCGAACTGCAATACCGGGACGGCATCATCACCCGCACGGAAAAATACAACAAGGTGGTGGACGTCTGGACCAAGGCCACGCAGGATGTTTCCGCGGAAATGATCCGGGCCATTTCCACCGATGTGGTGGTCGATGCCAAAACCGGGGAAAAGAGGACCAACCAGAGCTTCAACCCGATCTATATGATGTCCACCTCGGGCGCCCGGGGCAACCAGGACCAGATGCGCCAGCTTGCGGGCATGCGCGGCCTGATGGCCAAACCTTCCGGCGAAATTATCGAGACGCCGATTATTTCCAGTTTCCGGGAAGGTCTGGACGTATCCCAGTACTTCAACTCCACGCACGGCGCACGCAAAGGTCTTGCGGACACGGCTCTGAAAACAGCCAACTCCGGTTATCTGACCCGCCGTCTGGTCGACGTGGTGCAGGACGTGATCATCAGCGAGAACGACTGCGGCACGGTTGACGGCATTGAACTCGCCCACCTGGTCAAGGGCGGCGAAATCAAGAGCCGTCTTTCCGAACGCGCCCTCGGCCGGGTAGCCCTGTATCCGATCTTCCATCCGGAAACCAATGCCCCGCTCTACCCGGCCAACACCCTGGTGGATGAGAATGTGGCCAAAACGCTGGACGACGTGGGCATCAACTCTCTGACCATGCGTTCCGCCCTGACCTGCCAGTCTGAGCGCGGCATCTGCTCGCTCTGCTACGGGCGGGATCTGGCGCGCGGACACATGGTGAATATCGGTGAAACCGTGGGTATCATTGCCGCCCAGTCCATCGGTGAGCCGGGAACGCAGTTGACCATGCGGACCTTCCACATCGGTGGTACAGCCTCGCGCGAAATCGAGCGTTCAAACATTACCGCCCAGCACGCGGGCCGGGTGATCTTCTCTCGGGTCAAGGCTGTGGTCAACCGCGACGGCCAGAGCATGGTGCTCGGCAAGAGCGGCCAGGTCAGCATTGTGGACGATCAGGGCCGTGAACGGGAAAAATACATCCTGCCCAACGGTTCCAAACTCGTGGTCAAGGAAAATGAGGAAGTCAAAAAGGGCGCTCTGATCGCCGAATGGGATCCCTTTAACGAACCCTTTGTGGCTGAAGTGGACGGCATCAGCAAATTCACCGACATTCTGGACGGCAAAACCTATCAGGAAAAAGTGGACGAAGCCACGCACATGGCCACCCAGAGCATTATTGAATACAGAACCACCAACTACCGTCCGTCCATCTCTGTGTGCGATGAAAACGGCGAGGTCAAAAACCGCCCCGGCTCGACCATTCCGGCCACCTATCCCCTGCCCGTGGGCGCTTTGCTCATGGTCAAGGAAGGTCAGGCCATCCAGGCCGGTGACATTCTGGCCAGAAAACCGCGCGAAACCTCAAAGACCAAGGATATCGTGGGCGGTCTGCCCCGTGTCGCGGAACTGTTTGAAGTCCGCAAGCCCAAGGATATGGCCGTGGTTTCAGAAATCGACGGCACTGTGGCTTTTGCCGGAGAATCCAAGGGCAAGCGCAAGTTGACCGTTACGCCGGAAGCCGGAGAGGCCAAAGAGTATCTGGTGCCTAAAGGCAAGCACATTACCGTGGGCGACGGCGATTTTGTCGAGGCAGGAGAACTCCTGACCGAAGGGCATCCCGAGCTGCATGACATCCTGCGCACCAAGGGTGAAAAGTTCCTGGCCGCGTATCTGGTGGACGAAATCCAGGATGTTTACCGCTTCCAGGGCGTGGGTATTGACGACAAGCACATTGAAGTCATCGTGCGCCAGATGCTGCGCAAGGTGCAAGTGCTTGATCCGGGCCAGACCAGCTTCCTGGTGGGTGAACAGGTGGACAAGCAGGAATTCAAGGAAGAAAACGCCAAGGTCATTGCCGAGAGCCGGGTTCCGGCCACGGCCGAACCCCTGGTGCTGGGCATCACCCAGGCGTCTTTGACCACTTCCAGCTTCATCTCCGCAGCCTCGTTCCAGGAGACCACCAAGGTACTGACCGAAGCGGCCCTGCGCGGTAAATCAGACGCCTTGCGCGGCCTCAAGGAAAACGTCATTGTGGGCCGTCTTATTCCGGCGGGAACCGGCTACCGCGAATACGTACATTCGGAAATCGTGGTGCCCGAGCAGAAAGAACGCCCGGACAAGTTCTTGGAAGAGCTGGAAGATGATCCCCTGCTGGTGGATATCAATGCCTAGGGGCTGTTTCCAAATAGTTCTTTTGTCCAAATAGCTGCGTCATCCGGCCCTTTTTGCTCCGGTCGAGTACCATAAGAGTACACTTCCTCCGCAAAAAGGGCCGGATTCCTTGCTCTTGGAGCAAAATTCCTTATTTGGAAACAGCCCCCTTAGAGCTTGCGCTTAAGAACGCTCGCCGCAGGCCGTGATTTTCAATTACGGCCTGCGGCATTTTTTATTCCCTTCTTCACCCCTTTTGTTCTTTACATGGCCCGCGAAATGACCAATACTGATTAAATTAGTAATGTATATAGGAAAAAGGAAGCGCCATACCATGACCCGCTTGCTCCATTTCGTTGCCATATTCTGCGCGCTGCTTCTTGTGTTCTGCCTACCCGCTGTTGCTGAAAAAAACACTGCCCCTTTGCCCGTATTGGTCAGTATTGCGCCGCAAAAATTCCTTTTGGATCGCATTGCCGGGGATGCTGTTTCGGTCACGGTTCTGGTCAAGCCCGGATCAGACCCGCACGCCTATGAACCTTCTCCCGCCCAAGTGCGCGCGGCAAGCGCGTCCCAAATCTGGTTCACCATCGGCGTGCCCTTTGAAGATGTCTGGCTGCCGCGCATTATGGATAATGCCCCACATCTCAGGACAATATCCTTAATTTCCAATATTCAGCGCCTTAACGCCAAGCAAGAGGAACATGACCACCACAACCAGGCGCAAGAAGCCGAACATGCGTATGACGGAGAAGACCCGCATGTCTGGCTTTCCCCTCTCTTGATCCGCCAAATGCTGCCCGTCATAACCCAAAACTTGTGTCGGGAACTGCCGGACCGAAGCGCTGACTTGCAAGTCAGAGCCAAAACCCTGGATGAAACGCTGGAGACGCTGCATGCCGAACTGTCGCGGTCCTTCCAAGCCTTTCCCCCGGAACGGCGTGTCTTCCTGACCTTTCATCCCTCATGGCGCTATTTTGCCCACCATTACGAGTTGACGGAACTGTCCATTGAAGTCGACGGCAAGGAACCCAGCCCCAAAAAGTTGCAGGAGATCATGGACATGGCCAAGGCACATGGCATCACAACCGTCTTTGTGGAACCGCAGTTTCCCAAAAACGCGGCTCGAGCCATTGCCGAGGCTATGGGCGCGACCATTGTCGAAGCCGACCCCCTGGCCGAAGACCTGGTTCAATTGTATACCGGGATGGGTGAAAAACTCGTGCAGTCCTTTGCGCGCTGAGGAGACGATCGCACCATGTCCCAAGTCTTCCGTTCCGATACCGAGCCAGACTGCACTCTGGAACGTCCGCCCACACCCGCGGTATCCATCGTGAACCTGCGCTTTTCCCATGACCGGAGCACGCCTGTCCTGGACAATGTCAATCTCACTGTCCGGCAGGGGGATTTCCTGGCCCTGATCGGTCCGAACGGCGGCGGAAAAACCACCCTGCTCCATCTGCTTCTGGGGCTCCTCACGCCACAGAAAGGCAGCATTGCCGTTTTCGGCCAACCCCCTGCCGTTATGAGCCGCCATATAGGTTACGTGCCGCAGTTCTCCACCATGCAGCTTGATTTTCCAGCCTCGGTGCTGGATATGGTCCTCATGGGGAGCGCCTCTCCTGGTATATGGCCCGACATACGGGGCGGCAGTTGGGATACCGGCGCCACGGCAAGGGACAAGGCGCGCGGCTATCTTGAACTGCTCGGCCTCGGTGGCCTGGAAAAGCAGCGCGTGGGCGCGCTTTCCGGCGGGCAGCGCCAGCGGGCTCTGGTCGCTCGGGCGCTCATGGGCAGTCAATGCCATCTGGGGGCATCGCCCTCGTCAGGGGCCGCGCCGGTTCCCTTCCTGCTGCTGCTGGACGAACCCACGGCCAGTATTGATCCTGAAGGAAAATTCTGCTTTTACGAATTCTTGGACAGGCTGCGCGGTACAATCAGCATTATTGTCGTAAGCCATGATTTTTTCATGGCCTCTCCTTTTTTCAGCAGTATCGCTTTTGTCAATACCAGCCTGACTCCCCTCGAGAACCGCGACCTTTCGCCCGAGAACCTGGACTTGCTGTTCGGCCAACACCCGCATGATTGTCCGGTTGCCTATATGCGGCATGCGGGCCGCTCGGTGCGCGGGGCATCCCCTCGCGTCCACGGCCGGAAAGAAGCCGTTCCTCCCTCAGCTTCCGGCAACAAGAGGTAAGCGCGTGCAGATATTCGCTCTTGTTCTTCCGGACAGCATGCTGGCCTCCCCCTTTATACACAATGCCTTTATAGCCAGCATTCTTGCCGCTGTTGCCTGCGGCATCATGGGCACGCTGGTCGTGCAAAGCCGCCTGACTTTTCTGGCCGGAGGCGTGTCCCACGCCGCCTATGGGGGAATCGGCCTGGCCTTTCACTTTTCCTGGCCGGTCCTGCCCTGCACGCTGCTGTTCTCGCTTTTCGCCTCCCTGCTCATGGGAGCTATCAGCTTGCGCCGCGATACCTCGAGCGGCCTGTCGTCCGGCAACGCGGACACGGCCATCGGCGTTCTCTGGGCGGCAGGCATGGCTTTTGGCATCATTTTAATCGAATTAACCCCCGGATACGCGGGCGAATTGATGGGCTTTTTGTTCGGCAGCATTCTTACCGTGTCCAAAAGCGATCTGCTGCTCATGGCCGGATTCGACCTTATCCTGCTGGCCCTGCTTGGCTATTTCCACCAGGGGCTCTGGGCAATATCCCTGGATCGTGAGTTCGCGCGCAGCAGAGGGCTGCCGGTGAATGCCCTGTTCCTGCTTCTGGTGGGCATGACCTCCGTGGCCGTGGTCATGCTGATCCGCATTGTGGGACTCATTCTCGTACTGGCTCTGCTCACCATCCCCCCCTATCTGGCCCGGCGATTCTGCAATACGCTCTATTCCACCATGCTGGCCGCCGGGCTTCTTGCTCTGCTGTTCTGTCTGGCCGGGCTCGTCCTTTCCTGGCACGCGGATATTTCCTCCGGAGCCGCGATCATAGCTGTGGCTGCCGGAGCGTATCTTCTCATCCACATTCCCCGGCTGAGGGCTGCTTCACAATAAGGAGTTTTGCCCCAATAGCATCGTCACTTTTACCGTGTCTCTTGCGCTATAGATATTTTCAATATATGAAGCTTCTATGTTTGATTTGCGCAAAATAGAAGCCTTCTGCAAGGTCTGCGAGCAGCGAAGTTTTTCCAAGGCCGGAGAAGCGCTTTTTCTTTCGCAGCCCACGGTCAGCGCACACATTCAAGCCCTGGAGCGGGAATTTGAGGTGCGCCTTCTGGATCGCATGGGCCGCACAGTGCTGCCTACGCCCGCTGGGATGGTGTTGTACCGGTACGCCAAACAGGCCTTTGCCCGGCTTGAAACGGCCAAGGCCGAGATCAGTGCTCTGGCTATGGAAGTCACCGGCGATTTGCGCATCGGCAGCAGCACTATTCCGGCTCACCATGTGCTGCCGGAAATACTGACAGGCTTTACCGAACTCTACCCCAAGGTACATCCCAGCCTTACCGTGGCCTCCTCCGCGGCCATCACTCGTATGGTGCTGGAAGGCGAACTCATGGCCGGTATTGTCGGGACCACTATCAGCGCGGATCCGGATCTGATCAGTTCCCCGGTGCTGGAAAGCGACATCGTTATCATCGCGCCTGTCACTATGGACAACCTGCCTTTTATTGAACAGCCCGCGGAACCCGGAAGCCTGCCGAAAATCAGCTTCTCCACCGCCTGTTCGCTCCACTGGATCCTGCGCGAGGGCAGTTCCACCACCCGCAGGGCTTTTGAAGAAGCCTTACGTCTGGCCGGATATGATATGCGTCTTTTGCATCCGCGCCTGGTTGTGGACAGTTCGCACGCTGCCGTGCAATATGTGCGCGCAGGACTGGGCGTCAGCGCCACCGCGCGTCTGGCAGTGCAAAAAGCGCTGAACAGAGGCGAGATACGCGCCTTCACCATAGCCGGGGTCCATGCCGTGCGCCAGTTTTCCTGCGTGATCAATGCCAGGCGCATGCAGTTTCCGGCCGCTACCGTGTTCCAGGAATACCTGCTCACCAATACCGCGCACCTGCGGCCTCAGCCCGACACCGACTATTGAAAACGCCGGTATCGCACTATCATGCCCGTTCCTTCATCGTCCACGCCCATACGTCTCATGGATAAAAGCGGTTCCGCCGGTTGCGCCGCGAAAATTCCCCCGCACGTGCTCGCGGGACTTTTGAACACCCTGCCCCCGGATCCACTCGGCCCCGGCCGTTTGCTGACTTCCACGCACAGTAATGAGGACGCGGCTGTTATCCGCCTGCCGCAGGGCAAGGCCCTGGTCCAGACGCTGGATTTCTTTCCGCCTGTGGTCAATGATCCCTATGCCTTTGGCCAAATCGCGGCGGCCAATGCCTTGTCCGACGTTTATGCCATGGGCGGTGAACCGTGGTGCGCCATGAATATCGTCTGCTTTCCCGTGCGCGATTTGCCCCCTGAGGTTCTGACCGCCATTCTGGCCGGGGGAGCGGATAAGTTGGCTGAAGCGGGCGCGGTACTGGCCGGGGGGCACAGCGTGGACGACCCTGAGATAAAATACGGCTTGTCCGTGACCGGCCTGGTCGATCCGGACAACTTTGCCGCCAATACCGGCCTCAAACCGGGGCAATTGCTTGTCCTGACCAAGCCTTTGGGTACGGGTATTCTGGCCACGGCGGTCAAAGCGGATTGGGAAGGCGCCATTGAGCTTGAAAAATCGCTAATCGCCAACGCGGCCCGCCTGAACAAGGCTCCGGGAATGGTGATCCGCGATCTGAAGCTCAAGGCTGCCACGGATATCACGGGATTCGGCCTGGGCGGGCATTTGCTTGAAATGGCCTGCGCTTCGGATGTCTGCATACAGATAGAGGCGGAAGCTCTTCCGGCCTTACCCAGGGCACTCGAACTGGCGGCCGTGGGACTGCTCCCCTCGGGCAGCCATGCCAACAAGCGCTTCCGTCAACCGGACACGCTGCTCGGCCCCGGCGTGGATCCCTTGCGAGTCGATCTGGCCTTTGACGCCCAGACCTCCGGCGGTATTGTGCTGGCGCTTTACCCTGACCAACTGGAAACGGCCCTCTCTCTCTTACATCAGGAAGGCGATACCGGCTGGATCATCGGTAAAGTGCTTCCCCCTTGCGGGAGCCAAAGGCTTCATATTGTGTAGGCGCGGCAAAGCTAAATAGACTGTGTTTTCCTGAAAAAAGCGCCCTCCTTGCGGGGGCGCTTTTTTCAGGCATGTATCGTTATACGAAGAAAATAAAGGTCAACAGGATGAAAATCGGAACCAGGATAGCCGTAGACCAGGCCATGTACCCGAAGAAGCTAGGCATCTTCACGCCCATGTCTTCGGCAATACAACGCACCATGAAGTTGGGCGCGTTGCCGATATAGGTATTGGCGCCCATAAACACCGCGCCCGCCGAGATGGCCAGCAGGGTGGGCGCCCATTCGGTCATCAGATGTCCGGCCACGGCCGCGCCTGCCTGTCCTGACAAGCCGCCCGCCGTATTGAAGAACACGAGATAGGTCGGCGCGTTGTCAAGGAAGCTGGAGAGCACGCCGGTCAGCCAGAAGAACATGGTGTTGTTGGGTTGGCCGTTCACGCTGACCATGTTGACCACCGAAGCCAGCGCCCCGTCCTTGCCCGCTTTCAGAATAGCCAGAGCGGGGATCATGCTGACAAAGATTCCCAGGAACAACTTGGCTACTTCTTTTATCGGTTCCCAATTAAAATCATTACGTTCGCGACAGTTCCTGTCGGTCAGCGCCCAGGATGCCCCGGCCACGCCCAGAAGAAGAACGTCACGCACGATACTTTGCAGATCCAGAGGCACTTCGTAAACAGCGAACTCCACTCCGGATTTCCACGTGCCGCTCATAAGCACCAAGCCCACGATGCAGGCCAGAAGCGGGAAGTTAATCAGTCCCTCAAAGCCCAGGCGTTCGTTGCTGTCACTGCCCGGAGGCACCGGCTTGCCTTCCTTGGCAAACAGATGGGTCTCCAGCGCAAAATACAGGGCGAGCAGAATCACAACCGCCACCAGCATGGGCATGAACAAGTGCATGGTCCAGAAAAAGTCCACGCCCGCCAGGAAGCCCAGGAACAGTGGCGGGTCGCCCAGGGGAGTGAGGGAACCGCCGATGTTGGCCACCAGAAAGATGAAAAAGACGACGGAGTGCACTTTATACTTGCGGTGCGCGTTAGCCCGCAGCAAAGGACGGATGAGCAGCATGGCCGCACCGGTGGTTCCCATCCAACTGGCCAGGGCAGTGCCCACAAAAAGCAGGCCCGTGTTCACTATCGGAGTGCCGACGAGCGCTCCTTTCAAGCGGATGCCACCGGCCACCGTAAACAGGGCAAATAACAGGATGATGAACGGCACGTACTCAAGCAGCATGGTGTGCATAAGTTCATAAAAAGCCAATGACATGCCGTGCACCATGGCGAACGGCACAAGAAAGGCCAGGCCCCAGAACACCGCGACTTTGCCGTAATGCTGGTGCCAGAAATGCGGCAAGGTCAGTGGGGCAACGGCGATGGAGAGCAGCATGCAGGCAAAGGGAATAACCCAATACACTTCAAGCTTGGCGCCCAGCGCCACACTCAAGTCATGCATGCCGCCCGCAAGCCCAGGAACGGGAAAAAGCGCTACGAGCAACAAGCCAAGCAGAAAAGGCACATACCGGCGATAACAGAGAATCGTCACCAAAAACCTCCTCGTGTTCTTATGGCAATTTGAAGGCAAACAAAGAATACTTGCGTCCTTGTGGTCTTTTGCTATAGCTCTTTTACCGGAAGCACACAAGAGTTCCATAAAAAACTAAAAATGCTTAATAGTAAGCATTTTTTCGTCATCAGATCAACCACTCATGCCATTGTGTATTCCGACACTTTTACGGGTAAACCGTGCAGAAAAAACGTACCTCCCTCACCTCCGAGCGCGAAGCCAAAATCCGGCGCGTACTCACATTGCGGCAAAAAGACCTGACGCTGGTTTTGGCCAATATCCATGACCCGCATAATGTCTCCGCCATATACCGCAGTTGTGACGCCTTTGGCGTTCCTTGCGTGCATCTGTATTATACGGACACGGCCTTCCCGGTGCTTGGGGCCAAAAGCTCGGCCTCGGCCAGGAAATGGGTACAGAGCGTGCGCCACAAGGATATGGACTCCCTTATGGCCGCGCTCAAGGAACAGGACATGCGCGTCTATGTTACGAGTTGCACGCCACAGGCCAAGCCCCTTGGAGAGCTCGACCTGACCCTGCCCACCGCCTTTGTCATGGGAAATGAACATAGAGGCGTTGATCAGGAATTCGCGGGCCGCGTGCACGGAGAAGTGTACATCCCCATGTACGGCATGATTCAAAGCTTTAATGTTTCCGTGGCCGCGGCCGTACTTCTGGCCGAAGCCTCGCGCCAGAGAAGGGCTGCCGGCAAGTATGACCATCCCACATTTTCCGAAGAAGAGTTAACCGCCATGTACGAAGAATGGGCGCGGAAATAGCCGCGCCGATTAACGCCCTGGGGGCTGTGCTTGGCAACACAGGCCGCTTGGTGTAAAACGCCTCTTACCCGCAACAGCCGCCCGAACAGGAGCCTTTTCCATGAATATCGCTCTTCTTTTTCCCGGCCAGGGTTCTCAGGAACCCGGCATGACGCGCGATCTGGCTGAAGCGGATCGTGACACCATGGATCTGTGGAAAAAAGCCGAACACATCAGCGGCCTGCCCTTGCGCGAAATCTACTGGGACGGCGATGAAGCTGTCATGGCGGAAACGCGCAATCTGCAACCGGCCCTGACCGTGGCCAATCTGGCCCTGTGGCAAAAACTTGCCCCCAAGTTTTCTCCTTCCGCCACTGCCGGGCACAGTCTCGGTGAATATTCGGCCCTTGTTGCGGCGGGCGTGCTGCCTTTTGACACTGTTCTGGAACTGGTGGCCCTGCGCGGACGCCTGATGAGCGAAGCCGACCCCACGGGCAGAGGAGCCATGGCCGCCATTGTCAAGCTTTCCCTCGCTCAGGTCGAGGAGAGCGTGGCCCAAGCCCAAAAGGCCACCGGCGACGTCATTCTGGTAGCCAACTACAATACTCCCGCGCAGTTTGTGGTCAGCGGCGACAAGGCCGCCATCCTCAAAATCCAGGAGATTGCCAAAGAGGCCAAAGGCCGGGCTCTTCCCCTGGCCGTGTCCGGCGCGTTTCACAGCCCGCTCATGAATGAAGCGGCCGTTGAACTGGCTTCAGCCATTGACCGCATCGGCAAAGGGCAGTGGAACAAGGCCCGCTTTCCCGTATACTGCAATGCCGCGCCCGCGGCGGAGAGCGAGCCCGAACGCATCAAGGAGCTTTTGAAAAAACAGATGACCTCGTCGGTCTATTGGATCGATACCATCTCCCGGCAATGGGACGATGGCTGCCGCACTTTTGTGGAATGCGGCCCCAAGGGCGTGCTCGGCAAGATGGTCGGGGCAATCTTGCAGGATCACGCGCCGTCAGCGGACGCAAACCGTGACGAAACCCCGGCCTGGCGCGTGCTGAATGCCGGAAATATGCAGCAAGTACAGGACTTTTCTCTGTAAGTGAATATTGGAGATACACATGGCTCTCAGTATAGGCATTGTCGGCCTGCCCAACGTGGGTAAATCGACTCTGTTCAACGCCCTGACCAAAGCGCAAAACGCCGAGGCGGCCAATTATCCCTTTTGCACCATTGAGCCGAACAAGGCCACGGTGCCGGTGCCGGACAAGCGCCTCAGCGTGCTCATGGACCTGGCCAAGTCACAAAAGCTGGTGCACGCTGTTGTGGACTTCATTGATATTGCCGGGCTGGTGCGCGGGGCCAGCAAGGGCGAGGGGCTGGGCAACCAGTTTCTGGCCAATATCCGCGAATGTGCGGCTATTCTTGAGGTTGTACGCTGTTTTGCGGACGAGAACATCACCCACGTGGACGGCGCTATCAGTCCCTTGCGCGATATTGAAACCATTGAAACGGAACTCCTGCTTGCCGACATACAGAGTGTGGAAAAGCGCCTGGAAAAAGCCCGCAGGGCCGCCAAGGGCGACAAAGCCATGCAGGCCTTGGCCGTTGATCTGGAGTCCCTGCTCACCCACATGAATGAAGGGAGATCCGCCTCCTCCTTTGCCGGGCCCGATTCCGACGCCTATTGTCAGGCCATGCACGAACTTGGCCTGCTCACGGCCAAAAAAGTCATATACTGCGCTAACGTGGATGAAGAATCCCTCGCTGACCCGGACGCCAATACCCATGTGCGCGAGCTTACAACCTTTGCCGCAAGCCGGGGTTGTGCGGTTGTGGTGGTATGCGCCAAGATCGAAGAAGAACTGCAAGGCCTGTCCGAAGCGGAACAGGCCGAGATCCTCTCTTCCTATGCCATTGAGGAAAGCAGCCTGGTGCGGGTTATCCGCACCGGTTACCAAACCCTGGATCTGGCCAGCTATTTCACTGCCGGTCCCAAGGAAGTCCGGGCCTGGACCATCCCGGTGGGTTGCAAAGCCCCCCAGGCGGCGAGCGTCATTCATACGGACTTTGAGCGCGGCTTTATCCGGGCCGAGGTGATCAGTTTTGATGACTATGCCCGGCTGGGCTCGGAAAGCGCGGCCAGAGCAGCCGGAGTTCTGCGGGTGGAAGGCAAGGAATATAGAGTAAAAGACGGCGATGTCATGCACTTTTTGTTCAATGTTTAGCCAATCCTCATATACCGCTCTCGGCCTTGGCGATATTTATGCCAAGGTCATGCAAGGCGGCCGTCTTTCGGCCGATGACGGCGAAGCTCTGTTCGCCTGCCCGGATATTCTTGCCGTGGGCGCTCTGGCGCATCATACGCGGACCCGCAGGCACGGAAACAGGACCTATTATGTGCGCAACCGGCACATCAACTACAGCAATATTTGCGTCAACCGCTGCCGCTTCTGCGCTTTTTACAGGGACGACGCCGCTGTCCCCGGCGCCTTCACCCTGAGTAAGCAGGATATCATCGACCGCGCTCTGGACGACCAGGGCCATCCCTTTGCGGAAATCCACGTTGTGGGCGGTTGTCATCCTGAGCTCAGCCTGTCCTGGTTCGAAGATGTGTTCCGGACCCTGAAACAACTGCGGCCCCATGCTGTGCTCAAGGCCTTTACCGTTGCGGAAATTCATCATTTCGCCCGCATGGAATCCTGTACGGAAAGCGCGGTGCTGGAAAGGCTCAAAGCTTCGGGTCTGGCCATGCTGACCGGGGGCGGCGCGGAAATCTTCAATCCGCTTGTCAGACAGCGCATCTGCCCGGAAAAAATCAGCGGCGATGACTATTTACGCATTGCCGGAGAGGCGCATCGCCTCGGCATAGCCTCCAATTGTTCCATGCTTTTCGGCCATGTGGAGACGCACCGGGACAGGGCTGAACATCTGTGCGCCTTGCGCGAACAACAGGACAAAAGCGGCGGTTTTGTCTGTTTCATCCCCCTGGCATTTCAGGCGCAGCACAACCAACTGGCCGAGGAACTGGCGCAAATTCCGGGGAATGCCGGTTCCCCCGATCCCGTTGCCGCCGGGCTTGATCGCTTACGCACCATTGCCGTGGCCCGGCTTCTTCTGGATAATATTCCGCATATCAAGGCCTACTGGGTGATGCTCGGCATCAAGACCGCCCAGGCCGCCTTGAGCTTTGGCGCGGACGATCTGGATGGGACGATTATCGAGGAGCGTATCGGCCACATGGCCGGAGCGGACTCGGCCCAGGCCATGACCCGTGCGGACCTGGAAGCCATGATCACAGGCTGCGGCTTCACTCCCGTGAACCGCGACGCCCTGTTCAATGATCTGTCCGTACAAGACACGGGAGGCGCGGCATGAACAGCGGTTGCCCCGTGGAGCGGGACTACGGCGCCTTGAGCCGCGACCCCTTTGCCGGGCTTGATCCGGATGTGGCGGCCATAAGCGCGCGCCTGCGCAAAGCCTATGCCGCGCATAAGCAAAAACAAAGCCCGGATTACGGCTACACCGGCCCGGCCCCTGGCGCGCGCCTGAACATGGACGAGGCAAGAATTCTCTACCGCAAGGCGGACCTTTTCACCTTGGGAGCGCTCGCCCATCAGGCCCGCCAAGCCCTGTACCCCGGCAATATCGTCACCTATGTGGCGGATCGCAATATCAACTATTCCAACATCTGCGTCTGCGCCTGCCGCTTCTGCGCCTTTTTCCGCCCGCCGGGACACGGTGAAGGCTATGTTCTGAGCAAAGAGGAACTGGACCGCAAAATCCGCGAAACCCTCGCCCTGGGGGGAACCCAGATTCTCATGCAAGGCGGGCATCACCCGGATCTGCCTCTGTCTTTCTATGAGGACATGATCGCCTGGATTCGCGACACCCACCCCGGCATCCACATTCATTCCTTTTCTCCGCCGGAGATCGTTTTTTTCGCTGCCAGAGAAGGACTGACAGATGAAGAGGTGATTGCCCGGCTGGTGCGGGCCGGGCTGCATTCCATTCCCGGCGGCGGAGCGGAAATCCTCGCGGACCGCGTGCGCGCGCAGGTTTCCCCCAACAAGTGTTCCACACAGCAGTGGCTCGGCGTGATGGAAAAGGCGCATGCGCTGGGCCTGAAAACCACAGCCACCATGATGTTCGGGCATGAAGAAGAAGACGATGAGCGCCTGGAACATTTTTTTGCCGTGCGTGGCTTGCAGGACAGGACGGGCGGCTTTACCGCCTTTATTCCCTGGACCTTTCAGCCCGCGCATACCAACATTGCCTGCACCGCGGAAAGCCCCCAGGGGTATTTGCGGGTTCTGGCCCTTGCCCGGCTGGTGCTGGACAATGTGCCATCCATCCAGGCCTCGTGGGTGACCATGGGACCACAGATCGCGCAACTGGCGCTGTTTTACGGAGCGAATGATTTCGGCTCCCTGATGATCGAGGAAAACGTCGTGGCCGCCGCCGGAGTTTCCTTCCGCCTGTCCCGGGAGCAGATCCATGCCGTGATCCGCGCGGCCGGGTTCTCGCCCAGACAACGCAGCATGGACTACCGTCTGCTGGAGGCCGCTAGAGCAGTTTAACTGCTCTGCAAGGATTTGTCTGCAAATCCTTGCCGCGAGATGCTTGTAGGCGGGCTTTGCCCGCCGTTAAGCAAGCATCTCAAGCGTAACATGCCGTAAAGAAGGAGCAATAATGAGCGTGGATTGTTATTCCCTACAAGCTCGCCCCCGTATGGGACGCATCGGTTACCTCAATGTGTTGCCTATTTATCACGCTCTGGAATCCGGCGCCATTGCCCATGATTATGAGTTGATTTACGGCCCCCCGGCCGAATTGAATCTGCGCATGGCCGCCGGGGATATGCTGGCCGCCTCCACGTCCTGCATCGAATATGCCCGCCGTCCCGAGCGCTACCTGCTGCTACACGACTTGGCCATCGGCAGTGACGGCCCGGTGCAGAGCGTGCTCCTGCTTTCGCGCCGTCCGGTGCGGGAACTGCACGGCAGACGTATCCTGGTCAGCGCCGAAACCCACACCTCGGCCGCTCTGCTGCGCCTGTTGCTCAACGAACGGTATGGCCTCCAAGGGATCAGCTATTACACAGGTTCGGCCACTGAGCTTGTGGCCTCGGGCAGCCCGCCGGAAGCTTTTCTGGCTATCGGGGACGAAGCCCTGCGTCTGCGCAAGCACCCGTTGTACCCGCACCTCACGGATCTCGGCGGGGAATGGAACGAATGGACCGGACTGCCTTTTATTTTCGGGCTCTGGGTTGCTGATCGGGCCGCCTTTGAACGAGAGGGAGGCCCGGGAGCTTCCTGCGAAAACCCCGCCGCCCTGCTCCGCCGTTCCCGCGACTGGGGCATGGAGCACCTGGAGCATATTCTCGACATCGCGGAGCAGAACTACCCTAATATGACCCGGCAGGAACACGCCGACTATTTTGCCGGTCTCGGCGCCTATGCCCTTGGTGAACGAGAACAGGCCGGACTCAGGCTGTTCTGGCAAAAACTCGCGGCCGCGGGGGAAATTCCGCGGGTGCCGGAAATGCGCTTTTTGTCTTTGTAGGGGGCAGAACTCTTTTTGGAGGGGCTTTGCCCCTCCAAACCTCCCCACCAGGGCCTAGCCGGCCCTGGACCCGGCATTCCTGAAAACAGCTTCGCTGTTTTCAGGGTATGGGGTTTCCAAAGG
>Ga0082212_10000172_pt1 | contig 95747 bp, 81 predicted proteins | sample TergutNt197P3_FD_71548 | JGI IMG/M metagenome (GOLD analysis project Ga0082212, IMG submission 71548) | Neocapritermes taracua P3 segment gut microbial communities from Petit-Saut dam, French Guiana - Nt197 P3 | ecosystem: Host-associated > Arthropoda: Insects > Digestive system > Gut ...
CTTGGTTTTCCTGTGAGACAATGCTGAAGCATTAATGCTGGGCATTGATGCAGGAAAACAGATCAACTTCTAGCTGAATCTCAAGTTCTGTTCCACTCACTCTTTACTTGTCAAAGAACCGAAGGTGCTTTAGGCACCTGGAGCGGAGGCATATATAAGCCTCTGCTACGGACTGTCAATACTTTTTTTAAATTATGCAGTCCTATTCCGCAAAAAACCGCCGCGAACCGGCGAGGCTCGCGGCGTGAAGATTGCTTTTGAGCGATCTTGGAGATTTAGTCAAGCAGGTTTTTTGTAAAATGAAAAATTAATTTTTTATTTAAGCAATTAACCTTATTAAAACTTTTTTAGACTATTTCCAAAAATCCGTTTTCATCCCCAACCCGGCCAACTCCGTTTTGGGGATATCCACGATGAACTCACCTTCAACATAGCTTCCCATTTCATACGGAGCGTATACCACACGTAGGCCTTCGGGCGTGAGCGCGATACGGTCCATAGTGGCGTCAATGGTCGAGGGATCACGATCCACGGGCTCGGATCCGGCGGCTTTGAGCGCCTGCACTCCATCCGCGATACGGTTGATCAACTTGGGCAGTCCAGTCGCCTTATCAGCGAAGAGATCGTCTATTTCCAGCTTGTTTCCGCTGCCCAGCTCAAAGGACAGAATAACATGGAACCTGTTGCCGTGCGCTCCGCCCGTGTACTCGCTGCCCATGAAGTGTATGGAAGCGAAACGGGATGAGGAGCGATACACCTGATAATTGGAGGCGCTGAAATACGGCGCGCTACGGCTGAATTCCTCTTCCGGCGGAAGCCTGCCGTTTTTAGCCAGCGCGGCTGAAATCACTGCCTGCGCTTCCTCAGCCGTATCCGCAGCCATGGAAAAAAAACTGGAACACGTTTCATCAAACTGTTCTTTGGCAAAACGGGCGACTGTCGCGTCCACGGGTTCGCTTAAGCCTTGCGGGAAATGGGTCAGCACATAGAACTGTCCGCCGGGGAATTTGTACCCGGCCTGCCAGAGCAAGTCCGTCACGCCCGCCTGTTCGGACTGCTGCGGCAGGTCCAGGGATGCGGCAAGAAGGTTGTCCGGGGCCTGTCCAGCCCCCGCTACAGCGGGCAGAAGCAGGACAGCAAGGATGGCCAGGCATATTCCACGGGAAACAACGCGCATATCGACTCCTGTATCAGCGCTGGGAGCTCAAGTGGCACTACCTGGGTGGTGTCGTCACGAGGAGGATTTTTGGTTTCTGCCAAGGAAGAAAAGCTTTTTATGGAGGGAGTGTACTCTTATGGTACTCGACCGGAATAAAAAGCGTTTCTGACGCAGGCAGAGGCCAAAAAGACCCTCGTGACGACACCGCCTATTGCCAGGGATAATAGACAATAAACGCATACAATCCCGCGGAAAGTCCGCACACACTGCAAATCATGAACAACGGATCGCGCATATAACGGGCACACCAGAACAGGAAGATCGAAGTCACGATAAGCAGGGCCGCCCAGACATACTGCCCCACACCGATGGCCGCAAGCAGGCTCGGCTGTCCGAGGGCCAGCAGCCACAGGCCGCCCATGAGGTAGCAACCGCTGATGATGGCGAACCAGGGGCCGCAGTCCTCCCAGAAGTCTCTGGGCTGCCCGGGATAGTACAGAAGACCGAAAATAATCGCGGCGGCCAGCAGAAACCAGAACGGTTCCTGGGGCAACAGATAGAGACTCTCCTTGGCGCCGGAAAAGGCCTGCCATACCTTGGTCAGGAAGACCCAAAGCCCTGGCGTGGCAAGGCCGAGCGCGGCGAAGAACGGCGATCGGACAGCGCGCCCAATGACCAGGTAGGCCACGCTCACCAGCAAGGGTAGCTGCGTCACAACCATGTCGGGCATGTATTTCCCGCGTAAAACCGTGAGCAGGGTCACCATGACCAGAGTGACGCCGTGCCAGCCCAGCCAGTAAAAAGCTCTCCCGGCTATGGGCACGCTGTCTTTGCGGGAAGCCTGATATCCGCCCGCAAAAAAGGCAAGAGGCACCAGGGTGAGGATAGCCGGTAAAACCAGGACTGCCCAGTTAAAGGGCTGCGCCGCCTGTTCCATAAGCTGTCACCGCCTTGATTTACAGCGTTCAGGTTCTATTTGGCCGCCGCTCTGGCAGCGGCCAGCGCCGCCGCAAAGTTCACTTCACTCGCCACTTCGGGTACGATTTCAACATACGTGACCAGCCTGTTTTGATCCAGAACAAAAATGGACCGGGTCAGCAGGCGCAGTTCCTTGATCACCACACCATAGGCAAGTCCGAAGGACAGATCGTAATAGTCCGAGAGGGTTTCAACCTGGCTCACTCCGGCAGCGCCGCACCAGCGGGCCTGAGCAAAGGGAAGATCGCAGGATACGGTAAGAATGTGCACATGTTCTCCCAGGGCTGCGGCTTCGCTGTTGAAGCGGCGGGTCTGCATATCGCACAGGCCCGTGTCCAGGGAAGGCACCACCGATATGACCAGCGTTTTGCCCGGATAGTCAGCCAGGGTGCGCAAGGAAAGGTCATTGGCCCGCAGGGTAAAATCCGGAGCCTTGTCGCCCGCTTTGACAGGGTGGCCCAGCAGGGTCATGGGATTGCCTTTGAAGGTGATTATATTTGTTCTTTCCATATTGTACTCCTTTTTTTAAGAATAAAAACCGGGCGTGCGACAAAAGCGGCGGTAGTGCCTCAGTTTGGCGTCAGACAAGGAAGGCGAGTTTTTTGCGACGGGAGTGTACTCTTATGGTACTCGACCGGAGCAAAAAACGAAGCCTGACGAAGTATCACGCCAAAATGAGGCGCTACCAGCGGCACGCCCGGTTCATCTTACACAGCCTTGGAGGCCGCCGCCTGTGCGACCAGGCGTTCTCCTGCCGGTGTCGACATGACCTGTTTCAGTGCGGCCACAACGTCGGCGTCATAGTAGCTGCCGCTCTGCTTTTCCAGGATGCCGATAACGTCATCCACCGGCAGAGCCGGACGGTACGAGCGGGGTCGGGCCATGGCCGCAAAGGCGTTGGCCACTGCCAGCACCCGCGCGGGCGTGGACACTTCGTCGCCGGACAGTCCCTTGGGATAGCCCGCGCCGTCAAGATGCTCGTGCATCTGGTAGATGGCGTCCACCACCGGCAGCTCAAATTCGATATCCTTGAGCACGTTATAGGCGTATTCCACGTGGTGCTCCATTTGCTGCTTTTCCTCGGGCGTGAGCACGCCCGGCTTCAGCAGAATTTCTCTGGGCACGAACATCTTGCCGATCTGGGAGAGGTTGGCCGCGGCTTCAATGGTCGCGGCATCCCGCTCAGACAGGCGCAACTGCTTGCTCATCAAGGCGGCTATGCCGCTCATGATGCGCGAATGCCCGCCCAGGAAGGGATCCGCCTCTTCAATGGCCAGCACCAGGGCGTCAATGGTCTGCTGCACCACCCGGCGGCTGCGTTCCTGGGTTTCCACAAGTTCGGAAATATCGCGGAACACCGAAACAATGCCCTGCGGCGTGCGCGTGCCGGGGTCACGCAACGGTGTTTTGGAGATCTGGAAGTGGTATTTTTTTGATTGCAGCCAGAGTACTTCAGTGATGGAAACGCTCTCGCCGGTCATCAGCACATGCTGATCCGAGGCGTTCAGGCGTTTCGCGGTGTCAAAGCCGAACACGGCCGGGCCGTCAAGGCCGATCACCTCATCCACAGTGCGCCCAACGGCGCCGGCAAAGGCATTGTTCACATAGCGGTAGACGCCCTTGCCGTCGGTAAGGGAGATCATATCGGTTATGGTGCTGTTGATGCCGTCCAGAAGCTTTTTCTGTTCGTCCACCAGTTGCAGCAGTTTGGTCATTTCCGTGTTGATGCTTTTCTGTTCGTGGCCCACCAGACGCCACCACACGGCGCTGATCAGCAGCACCAGAGCCAGGGAAAGCATGGCGGCCAGACCGTATGTGGCTTTTTCCTGCTCGGCCAGTGTGCTTTGAATGAGCGTGGCGTCATTTTCCACCACAATCCAGATATCAGCCGAACGCAGGCGCAGACCCGAGGAATAGACATCCCCGGATTCGCCGATGCTCTTGCGCAGTCCGAAAGGCAGCGCGCCGCTCTCGTTGATCGTGAAATCCGTGACCTGGCGCAGCAAGGTGGAACTCGGCGCCACATGCTGGAAGATATCGCCGTTCTTCTGCACTATTTTCAGCTTGCGTCCCCTTTCTCCGGCCACGCCGGGGGAAAGGATCTCGGCCAGCTTGGCATCCACGGCCTGAGTGACAATGAGCACTGCCACGGGGCGGCCGTTCACCTGCTGGTAAGCCGGGGGCATGATGGGAATGTAGATGTCAAGGGTAAGCCCTTTGTTCCCCAGTTCCATAGGCGTAAAGATCCGCTGTCCGGTCCCGAGAACCTGCTCCACCGTTCTCTTTTGCCCGGAACTCAGTACGGGCATGGAAACGTCGGTGGCGATATAGGTCTCCGCTTTGCTGTTCACGATGCGCGCGGTGCTGAACCCGGCGTAGGCGATGAATTCCGAAAGCATGGTGCGCATCAGCGGCAGTTGGGACGAGAGCTGTTCCGCCGTGTCGTCCCCGGACGGCATCCGCGTTCCTTTGTCCGGACCTTCGGGCGTGAACAGCAGGGGCACGCCGCCGGGAAGCTTGTCGACTTCAGAGGCAAAAAGCTGGAACAGGTCAGATCCCACAAGTCTGCGGCTCTGCTCAATCAGGCTCTCCAGCCAGGCATCCGTGGTTTCCACACGGCTGGCGGTCACGGTTGCCTGGCGTTGCAGCAGTTCCTCTTCCATGGTGCGCTGCGTTTTGGCCATCATATGATAGGCAACGGCAAAGATAACGCCGATAAGGATAACCGCAATAAAAATACCGAACCAGAGAAGGCGCCTGCTGCGCCCGGATGCCGGGGATACGGCCGAGGGCTTTTGTACCTGCGCTGTTGCTTGACTCATACCATTCTCCGCAGTCGTTGTTGTGAACACGGCCGCCATATTGCGCGGCTCTACAGTCAGTTTATTTCTTGGCCGGCGGCGTGGCCTTGGGCACCACGTGCCGCCACAGAAATTCTTCGTTTACCGTATATTGAGGCGCGTAATGGGTCAGCTTTTTATGAGACAAAACCAAATTCGTCAGGTTGTCAAGGACATAGGCATCATCATTCATATATACGATCAGCACCGCGTGGCCCAGGTTTCTGATCGTGTCCTTGACCGCCGCCACACGCAGACGATCCGCCGGTACGCCGAGCTCCCGCAAGGCGTAGTATTTAGAGATGGCGAAGTCTTCGCAGTCTCCGGATTTTTCTATAAATTCGCGCGGAGTGGTCCAGTAGTCTTCCAGGCCCCATACTTCCATGTCTGTTTTATACGGCCACTGGTTAAAAAACTTGTTGACTTCCCTGACCTGGTCCGCGATCGGCGCGTCCTTTATCTTGTCCCGCAGCGCGTTCCAGCGCGGAATCACGTTGGAGTTCTTGACATTCAAATCCAGCCCGCCCGGAATAAAGGTCGGACGCTTGATTTCAGAATCGCGCACCCGTTCCCATTTGGGCAGATTCTTGATGGGGCTGCGGAACTCCACTGTGCCGAAAAGCCGGATCGGAGCGGCCTGGTTCTCTGCCGGAGCGGCCTGGTTCTCTGCCGGAGCGGCCTGGCCCCCTGCTGGTGTGGGTTGCGTCTCTGCCGGGGCGACCTCTGCCGGAGTGGAGGCTGGAGGGGCGTTCTCCAGATCCGTGGACACGGGCGTCTGGGCTTGTACCGGGGTCGCCTGAGCGTCGGCCGGTGTCGCTCCGGCCTGTCCTTCTTCCGCCTCGGGATAGGACTCCAGGACCAGCGGCGTGCCGGGCTTTGCTGCCGCGCGCGCCGCCAGGCCCGAACCCGGCGCGGCCAGCAGCGCCGTCGCCAATACAACGACAAAGACCGCCATCGTGATGGCGGACAGTCCCTGCAGGGCGCTATGGCGCAGGCGGTCAAAGGTTACCGACATGTATGCTCCGCTGGTGCGTCCTCAAAAAAGCATAACCGTTTTCCGGGGAACTGTTGGCGCTAATGTTCGGTCATGGAGTTCTGCATAGCCCTGCGGATAGGTCCGAGAATATGGGCGAGCACTGAGCGTTTGTCGGTCAGCACGTCCACCGTGACCGTCATGCCGGGCAGAATCTGCTTTTCCTGTCCCCGGTAGAGAATGCTCTTGCGCTTGGTTACAAAGCGCACCTCATACCAGGGTTCCCCTTTTTTATCTTCAATGGTGTCGTTACTGATTTTGGTAATGGTGGCTTCAAGGCCGCCGTAAATGGAAAAGTCAAAGGCCGTGACCTTGACCATGGCTTCCTGGTTCACAAAGAGAAAACCACGGTCCTGCGGGCTGAAGCGGGCTTCCACCTCCAGAGCGCCTTCGGTGGGCAGAATCTCAAGGATGGTTTCAGCGGGCTTGGCCACACTGCCTTTTTTCAGAAGGATTCGTTTAACCGTGCCTTCCACTGGCGAGCGCAGTTCCGTGCGCGTTACTTTTTCACCGCTGGTCAGGATCTGCTGTTCAATGGCATTAAGCTCGGTCCGGGTTTTGTTGATCTCGTCCGCAATGGAGGCCTTGCGCTCGGCCAGCAGGTTGCCCAGGCGCTCCTCCGCGGCATGCACGCCGCTTTCCGCCCTGGCGATACTCTGGACGGCGCTGTTCAGTTCGCCTTCCAGGGCCACCACCCGTTGCTGCACTTCAATATATTGCAGACGGGTGACCGAACCGCTCTCCATATACTTTCTGTATGTTTCTTCCTGCACCCGGAGCAGTTCAAGCTGCTTTTCGCTAGAGTCCCTGCGTTCGCGCGCCTCGGCAACATCCTGTTTGCGCTGTATGATCTGGGCTTCAAGCAGTTGAGTCTGGCCGGTGTACTGTTCCTTGCGGGTCGTGAACAGGCGCATCTGGGCGTCCACGGCTTCGGGATTATCCTTCCGCTCCTGCTCGGTATAGGACAGGTCAACTCCTTGATCTTCCGCCGTGAGACGCCGCAAGGTGAACAGCAGTTCTATGGAGCGGATTTGCAGATCCCGAAAGCCCGAGACGGCCATCACGTTGGATATGGAGACCAGGGGCTGATTCCGTTGCACCTCGTCGTTTTCCGCAATCATAATGTCCGTGATGGCGCCGCCGTATTCGCTCTGGATAGGCTGCACGCCCTGAGCCGGGATCACCTGCCCCTGGCCCCGGGTCACGTCATCGATCATGGCGCCTTGGGCCCACAGGAAAAAAACCGCCACAAACAACAGCACGGAAGCGCTGAGAATCCAGGCCCAGGGGTGGCCCCGCCGGTACATGGCCTCATCAACGTCGTGCATATAGGTCAGTTTTTCGTCTTTTTCGTCCTGGGAGAATACGCTCATGACCCACCCCCTGTCTGGGGCCGCGTTTCCTGCCCTTGCGGCGTGACCATGGCGTCGTCCCTGACGCCCACTTCCAACCGGGTTTTGAGGATCGGCTTCATAAGATAATTGAATATGCTCTTTTTGCCGGAAATGACGTCTACCTGCACGGTCATGCCCGGCTTGATCTCAAGCTCCTGCCCTTTATGGACGAGTCTGCTGCTGTCCGTGCGCAGACGCACCTCGTACCAGGCCTGGCCGCGCGAATCTTCAATGGTGTCCGCGCTGATGCGCGTCACCACGGCCGGAAGGCCGCCGTAAATGGTGAAATCATAGGCGTCCACCTTGACCATGGCTCTCTGGTTGACGCGCAAGTGGTCCCGGTCCGGCGGCTTGAAGCGCGCGTCCACTTCCAGGGTGTCTTCCGTGGGCAGGAGTTCCATGATGGTCTGGGCGCGCTGGGCCACGTTTTCCTCTTTCAGCAAAATCCGTTTGATCACCCCGTTCATGGGGGCGGCCAGTTCGGTAATCTCCACCTGATAGCTGCCGGCTTTGAGCTTCTCGTTGATGCTGTCAAGCTGGCGGCGGAACTCGTTGGTCTCCGCGGCCACGGCGGCCTGCCATTCGCTGTCCCGGTTGGCCAGGCGCGTTTCTTCCTCGCGCACTTCGCTTTGGGTGCGGGTTATGGTCTCGGCCAGGGCGTTGAGATCCCCTTCCTGGGTGACCACCCGCTGGGTCAGGTTAAGGTACTCTATCCGGGGGTACACGTTCCGCTCCACCAAAGGACGCACGCGTTCCACCTGCTCCTTGAGCAGCAGCAGGTTCTGCTCGTACTGCGTTTTGCGCGAGAGCGCTTCTTCCACGGCGCCCCGCTTTTGTTCCAGGTTGGCCTGGATTTCCCGCGTGCCCCCTTCAAGCTTTTCTTTACGGGCCGCAAACAGCCGTTCCTGATCCTGAACCATGTCCGGATAGTTTGCGGTCTCTTCCGCGCTGAACTGGAGCGGGGTTCCGTGCGCCTCGGCCTCCAGTCGTTTGAGGGCCAGCGTGAACTCCACCTGCCGGTTGACCAAGTTCTGAAATTCCGCCAGGGCTTCAATATTGGACATTTGCACCAGCTTGTCGCCCTGTCTGACTTCCTGGCCTTCCTTGACGAATACTTCTTTGATAATGCCGCCCTGTTCGCTCTGGATCGGCTGCACGCCGAGAGAAGGCGTTATCTGCCCCTTGCCGCGCGTAACTTCATCACGCTCGGTAAAGATCATCCAGACCAGAAAAAGGACAAAAAGGCCGATCAGGCCGAAAGAAAGATAATAGGCCCATCTGTTGCCCTTGTAAGCAAGGGCGGCATCGACCTCATTCATGAACTCCAGATCGGTCTGTTCCTGTTCGTACTTATTTGCCATGCTCAGGCCTTGGCTCCTTGCGGCTGCGCCGTCTGGGGCTGAGGTTGGGGACGTCCGGCGCCGGCAACACGCAACTGCTCGTTACGCAGGGCATTCAGCACGGCATTTTTGGGACCGTCCGCCACAACGTGGCCGCTGTCCATCACCACCACCCGCTCCACAAGATCCAGCATGCTCAGGCGGTGCGTGACCAGAATCAGAGTTTTATTGCCCAGGGTTGCGGCCAGCCTCTGCTTCAGGGCCAGTTCCGAACTGTTGTCCATGTTGCTGCTCGGTTCATCCATAATAAGAATGTCCGGGTCCTGAAGCAAGGCCCTGGCAATGGCCACGGACTGGCGCTGCCCTCCGGAAAGGGACATGCCGCGTTCGCCCACGGGCATGCCGAATCCGGCGGGATTGGCCCGCACAAAGTCGGTTACCCCGGCAATGTTGGCCGCCCTGAGCACCATGCGGTCATCCGCGTTCACCGCCCCAAAGGAGATGTTTTCGCGCACCGTGCCGTAAAAAAGGAAGTTATCCTGCGAAACATAGCCAATGCGCGAACGCAGTTCCACCATGTCCAACTGCCGGATATCCACTCCGCCCAGCTTGACCGCGCCTTCCGTGGGTTTGAAAAGCCCCACGCACATCCGGCCCATAGTGCTTTTGCCCGAGCCCATGCGCCCGATAATGCCCACCTTCTCGCCCGGACGGATGTGTATGCTCACATTTTCCAGGGCAAAGCGCTCCGTGCCCGGATACTTGAAGGACAAGCCCTCCAGGGTCAGCGAGTGCTCCAGGTGCCCGAAATCGACATACTGGCCGGTTTCCGGCTTTTCCGTTTCCAGACTCATCAGCGTGTCAAGGGCCTTCAGGGCCATGCGGGACTGTTGCAGGCGGGAAAGCATGGAAGCCACCTGGGAAAGCGGAGCCATGGCCCGTCCGGCCATCATGTTGCAGGCAATCAGGCCGCCCATGCTGAGCAGGCCCTCGGAAATGCGGTACACGCCCCAGATGATGACCAGTACGCTGACCAACTGGGTAATGACGATGGTCAGGGTAACGGACAGGTTGGACATGCGTTTGGTCTGGTTGCTCGAGGCCGCGCTCATGCCCACCACCCGCTCCCAGGCATGCTGGATGCGGCCTTCGGCCATGGTGGTCTTGATGGTTTCCAGGCCGTTGATGATTTCCACCAGCAGCGCGTTTTTCTGCATATTCTCCTTGAATCCCTGCTCGGTCGCCTGTTGCAACGGGAATTGCAGAAACAGGCCCGCGCATATGACTATGGGCACGGCCACCATGGGAATGATGGCAATGGGACCGCCGATGATGACAATGATCACCAGGAAGAAGACCAGGAAGGGCAGATCCACCAAGGCCGTCAGGGTGGTGGAGCCGAAAAAGTCGCGCAGGGATTCAAATTCGCGCAGGTTGTTGGCCAGCGAGCCGGTGGAATCCGGTTTCACGTCCAGGCGCATGGACAAAAGGTGCTGCATGAGTTTGCTGGCCAGCACAATGTCCGCGCTGCGCCCGGCCACATCCACAAAATAACTGCGCAGGTTTCTGAGCAGGAAATCGAAAAGATAGGCCAGACCGATACCCAGGGCCAGCATCCACAAGGTGTCCGTGGCATGGTTCGGCACAACCCGGTCATACACGTTCATGAAGAACAACGGTCCGGCAATGGCCAGCAGGTTGACCAGGATGCTGGCCCCGAACACGTGCTTATATATGGGAAGGAAGTGGGCCAGGGTGCCCCAGAACCATTTTTTGCTGTCCAGCAGTTTGATGTCGCTGGCGCGCTTGTCCAGTTTGGGCTCCGGCTTGGCGTAAATCGCATAGCCGAGGTATTCGCTTTCCAGCGCGTCCCTGGAAACGGTACGTTCTTCCATACCGTTTTCCGGGAACAGGGCCGTGACTTCCTTATCCTTGAGCGCGGTCAGGATACAGGCCTTTTCCCCCTGCAATAACAGTATGCAGGGCAGGGTCAGGGGAGAAATTTGGGCCAGGGTGGGCCGGTACACGGTTTTGGCCCGCAGGCCCGCGGCCTGGGCGGCGCGTATGGCCGCCGACGGGTGCAGCGGCCCGGAGGTTTTGGGCAGGCCCGCTGACAGCAGCCGGGTGGACACGGGCTTGCCGTACAGCTTGAACAGCCCGGCCAGGCACTGGATAAGCGGCGGATCGTAATCCACATCCGAAGGTTCCGGCACCGAGGAGTTCTGGCGCTGCAGGGCTTCCAGCTCTTCCTTGCTCATGCTCGGCCCGAGCTGGGCGGCATCGGCGTCGGCCGGTGGGCTCTGCGCGGACGGCTGCCCCGCGGGGGTTGGCGCGGGCGCGGGCTGGCCGCCCGGCTGCGGCGGGGCGGGACTTGGCGCAACAGGAGGCCGGACGCCCGCTTGTGCTTGGGCTTGCGCGGCAGGGGCTTGCCCGCTTGGCTGAGCCTGAGGCGGCCTTGGCGCGGCGGGGGCTGGTCCACCCGGTTGCGGCGGGGCCGGTTTCAGCACGGGCGCGGGCTGGGGCGGCGTCTGCGCGGCCTGCTGCAGCGCTCCCTGAGCGACTGAAGCCAGCTTTTTGGTCACCGCCGCACCGGCCGTTCCCAAGGGGCCCGGTTCGTCCTTTTTTGCGGCATCGGCAGGTTCCGCAGCGGGCGAAGCTTCTTTTTTGTTCTGCGGCTGCGGCGTGGAGTCCGATACAATCCCCCCACTTTCCTGCGGTATATTTTTTTCGCTCACGCGCTTGTCCTCTTCGCTGCTGTTCGGCTTATTCACCATCATCTCTTCCTTGAACACAATATGCCTGCACATCAAAGTACAGGACAAAAACCTTTGCCACAAGACAAAAGGCTTCCCTCCCGCGCAAAAAGCGAACACATTTGCATTTGAGACATATAAGATTTAGACAGCCCAGCGTCAACACCGGCAAGACCTGCCGGGCAAGCATGAGGCCGGGATAACACGCCGGTTCGTCATGGCGCTCCCTTGGAATCTATTTCTAGATAAAATCTAGACTTTTCGCCTACTTACTGTTTTTCATCAAGTTTTTTTTGGAATTAAAGCGATTTGTAACAAATAATCACTTGACAATCCTATTTCTTTGACTCATTAAACGGTAAGTTTACTTGTATTTCCCGTAAAGTTCGTGCCGTTGTAGCGCGAAATCGGTATATAAGGTTTTTGGACAGGATAATGGCTGCTGGTTTTTTATCCTAACCATTTGTATACTGGTATGTTTTTGAAAACATACCGCCCAACAAGGAGTTCATAATGGTACGCAAGTTTTTCAGCACGTTCGCCGCAGGTGCGCTTTTTACCCTTGCTGTTACGGCTGCTTGCCCTGCCGGCGCCGCTCAAGTGGTAACCACCATGCAGGACACGGTGGCCTCCACCTTGGCCTACAACCCCACCATTAAAGCTTTTCAGGAATACCGCCAGGCCGCTGAACACGACCTGTCCCGGGCGCGCAGCGGATGGTTCCCCCGGGTTGACGCCCGCGCGGGTTGGGGCATGGAACAGTGGAGTGATTACAACACGCGCCGGTACAGCCATAGAGGACCGGACGGAAGCCGCGGACACCGCCAAAGCCCCCGTGAATTTTATCCCCGTTCCGAAGCCAGCCTGACCATATCCCAGACCATCTGGGACGGCATGGACACCTGGAACCGGGTGCTCATCGGCAAAGGCCGCCTCGCCTCCGCCGAGAGCCGTCTGTTTGATAACGCCGAAGGCCTCGGACTTGACGCCACGCTCGCGCACATTGAGATTTTTCGCCAGCGCCGCATCGTGGCCCTGGCCGAACTGAACGTCAAGAACCACAAGGCCATCCTGGGTTCCCAGCATGAGCGCTACCGTTCCGGCGCCTCCACCATGGCCGACGTGACCCAGACGCAGAGCCGCCTGGCCCGCACCGAAGCCTCTCTGGCTGAAAGTCGCGCCGCGCTCGACGTGGCCCTGGCCAACTACAAGCGCCTCACCGGCAAGGAACCCGGCCAGGTGGAAGCGCCCGTCGTGCCCGCCGGCGCCTATTCCAGCCTGGAAGCGGCCCTCGCCGCCAGCCAGACCACCAACCTGAAGGTCAAGGCCCTCAAGTCCGACATCGGAACCGCGGACGCTCAGGTTGACCTGGACAAGGCTCCCTTCCATCCGAACATTTTCCTTGAAGCGGGCCCGACCTATAACTATCAAATCGGCTCGTCCCTTGACGACCAGGGCGGCACGGTCATTATGCTGCGCGCCAACTGGAACCTGTTCAACGGCGGGTATGACTGGCATAACTTTAAGGCCGACAAAGCCCGCGCGCGTCAGGCCCGTCAGGAACTGAACACCCAGCTTGACCTCCTGGCCGAAGAAGCCGAAGCCACCTGGGCACAGCTTATTTCCGCCCAAGATCAGGCCAGGCACTTCGCCGATGCCGTCAACTACAGCACCAGGACGCGCGACATGTACCTGGAGCAGTTCAACGTGGGGCAGCGTTCCTTGCTCGACGTGCTTGACTCTGAAAACGAACTGTTCAGCTCGTCCATCCAGCTTGTTACCGCGCAACAAAACGTTATTGCCGCCAACTACCGCCTGTTGGCCCTGGGCGGCGGCTTCCTGGCCAACTTCGGGCTGGACAGAAGCACCCTGATCGTTGATACGGATAAATAACAGCCAACAACGTTCCGTATGACTCCTTGCCCCCCGGAGCCCTCCAGGCTCCGGGGGGTTTTTGGTAGCGCTTTAATTTGACAATACCCTTACCTTCATGGCAGAGATGGCATTCATCTATACACATGGGCAAATGCAACGCCGTAACAAGCATTTCAATCCTTCACCGGAGGTAACTTCCATGCGTTCTTACAAATGGATCGGTCTGGCCGTGGCCTGTCTGATGCTTTCCGCCCCCTTCACCGCCGGCGCTGCCGACGTCATCAAGCTCGGTGTTCCCGGCGCTCATACCGGTGACCTTGCCGGATACGGCACGCCCGCGTTGAATGCTGCCAAGCTGGTGGTGGACAAGTATAATGCCGCTGGCGGCATAAACGGCAAGAAGGTCGAAATTGTTGCCCAGGATGACCAGTGCAAGCCTGATCTGGGCACTAACGCGGCTACCAAACTTATTGCCGAGGGTGTTCGCATCGTCATGGGCCACACCTGTTCCGGCGCTACCAAGGCCGCGCTGCCCCTGTATGAAGCCAAGCAGATCGTGTCTGTTTCTCCCTCGGCCACCAGCCCGGAGCTGACCCAGTCGGGCCAATTCCCGCACTTTTTCCGCACCACGCCTTCTGATGACGCCCAGGCCCGTTTGGGCGCGGACTTTGCCATCAAGGCCCTGAACGCGAAAAAGATCGCCATCCTGCACGACAAGGGCGACTACGGCAAGGGATACGCCGAGTTCGTCAAGCGTTTTGTGGAAGAGGACGGCGGCGCTCAGGTGGTCTTTTTTGAAGGCATCACTCCCGGCGCGGTGGACTACTCCTCCGCGGTGCAGAAAATCGGCCGCAGCGGAGCGGACACTCTGATCTTTGGCGGCTATTATCCCGAAGCTTCCAAGCTGATTACCAATATCCGCGCCCGCAAGATGGATATCAATTTCGTGTCCGAAGACGGCGTCAAGACAGAGGCTTTTCTGAAGCTTGCCGGTAAGGACGGCGAAGGCGTATACGCCTCCAGTTCCCGCGACACCTCTGACCTGCCCATTACCCAGGAAGCCTTTGCGGCGCACAGAAAGGCCTTTGGTTCCGAACCCGGCCAATTCTTTGAACTGGCCTATGCCGCGACCCAAGCCCTGCTCAATGCCGTGGAAAAGGCCGGAGGCGACGACAACCCCGAGGCCATCATGAAGGCGCTGCGCACCGAATATGTGGAAACGCCCCTGGGCAGAATCCGCTTTGACGAAAAGGGCGACTGCGAAGGCGCGGGTTTTGCCATGTTCAAGGTAGTTAACGGCCAGTTCGTCGATCAGAAGTTCGCGCAGTAGCTTTTGGAGGGGCTCTGCCCCTCCAAACCTCCCCGCAAGGGGGTTGAACCCCCTTGACCCCTCATTTCCTGAAAACGGCTCTGCCGTTTTCAGGGTATGGGGGTGCAGGGGACTCAGTCCCCTGCCAGGGGAGCCTGAGGGGACAGAGTCCCCTCAGAAGGACATCCGTAAAAACGGCTTTTGCATGAATATCCTTGACGCCATAAGAACTTTCGCGCTGGACATAGACTGGCGTTATTTCATCGAGCTTGTCTTCAGCGGCCTGACCAAGGGCAGCATCTACGCGCTTATCTCGCTCGGCTATACCATGGTTTACGGCATTATCGAGCTGATCAACTTCGCGCACGGCGAAATCTACATGCTCGGCGCCTTTACCGGCCTCATCGTGGCCGGGGTGCTCGGCTATCTCGGGTTTCCCGCCTTGGGCATTCTGGTCATAGCCGCGCTGGTGGCCGTGCTTTATTGCGCCGCCTACGGCTATACCATGGAGAAAATCGCCTACAAGCCCCTGCGCGGGGCCCAGCGCCTCTCTCCGCTGATCAGCGCCATCGGCATGTCCATCTTTCTCGGCAATTACGTGCTCAACGCCCAGACCCAGGATTTTGTGCGCTTTCCCAATCTGCTGCCGGGCATGCCCTTTCTTGACCCCATTTCGGACATCCTGCGTCCGTCCAGCTTTCTGATCATTGTTTGCAGCGCCCTGGTCATGGTGGCCCTGACCCTGTTCATCAAGTATACCCGGCTGGGCAAGGCCATGCGCGCCACGGCCCAGAACCGCAAAATGGCCATGCTCCTCGGCATTGACGCCGACCGGATCATTTCCGCCACCTTTATTATCGGCTCGGCCCTTGCGGCTGTCGGCGGCATTCTCATTGCCTCGCATACCTTGCAAATAAATTTCAACATCGGCTTTCTGGCGGGCGTCAAGGCCTTTACCGCTGCCGTGCTCGGCGGTATCGGCTCCATTCCCGGAGCCATGCTCGGCGGACTGGTGCTTGGCCTCTGCGAAAGCTTTGCCGCCGGATATTTCGTATCCGACTATGAAGACATGGTGGCCTTTGCCATCCTGATTCTGATTCTGACCTTCCGGCCGTCCGGGCTGCTCGGCAAAGCCAAGGTGCAAAAGGTGTGACCGCATGAAAGGCGTATTGCGTTCCCTGCTGGTCAGCCTTTGGTTCATGGCTCTGACCTTTCCCATCCTGGTCATCAAGATCAGCCCGCTTGACGGGTCCATTATCTGGCGTTTTCAAAACGCCGTGTACCTCGGCATCGGTATTTTTCTGCTCTCCTTTGTCTGGCGCGCCATGCTGGTGGTCAAGGGCATATCCACGCCCGAAGAGGCCGACATGGCCGGGCTGTTCGAGTGGCTGCACAGGCCGGGGGCCAAGGACAAGGCCGTCGGTCTGGCCGCTCTTCTCTGCGGGCTTGCGCCCTTGTGCCTGACCGCCTGGGACGCTTTGAGCGCTCCGGCCGGGCAGTCTCTGCCGCTGATACCTTTGGGACTTACGGCCGTCCTGGCCTTTTTCGGCCTGTATATCGCCATACCGAGCCTGCAAGGGCGGCGCGAAAGCGTGTTCGCCCGGATCAAGGCCACAGCCGGGCGCTTCAGTGAACCCGGCCCGGCCAGAAGCGTTCTCCTGCTTGCTCTTTTCGCCCTGCTCCTGCCCCTGCCCTGGTTCATGGACCTTTACCGGATCAATGTGCTGGCCACGACATTTATCTGGATCATGCTCGGGCTCGGCCTGAACATCGTGGTGGGCCAGGCGGGTCTGCTCGTGCTCGGCTATGTGGCTTTTTACGCGGTGGGCGCGTACACCTACGCGGTGCTCAACCTGCATTTCGGCAACGAGTGGTTCGGCTTCTGGCTGATTTTGCCCATTGGCGGCCTGTTCGCGGCCATTGCCGGTATCCTGCTCAGTCTTCCCGTGCTGCGGCTGCGCGGCGACTATCTGGCCATTGTTACCCTGGGCTTTGGCGAAATCGTGCGCATCACCCTGGAAGGCGGCAGCGTGTCCCTTGCTCCGGTGGCCTGGTTCATCTCGCTGTTCACTGACGCCCCGCTCCCGGCCTGGCTCACCACCTCGCTGAACCTGGGCGGTCCGGCGGGCATCGGCGGCATCCCCTATCCCGGATTTTTCGGCCTGAAGCTCAGCATGGACGACAGTATCCGCTTTGTGTACTACATTGCTCTTGCCCTTGCCGTGCTTACGGTTATCGCTGTGTCCCGGCTGCGCGACTCGCGCCTCGGGCGTTCCTGGATCGCTCTGCGCGAGGATGAAATCGCCTGCGAGGCCATGGGCATCAACAAGGTGTCCGTCAAACTGAGCGCCTTTGCCCTGGGCGCCTGCTGGGCCGGATTCGGGGGCGTGCTCTTTGCCGCCAAAACCACCTTTATCAACCCGGCCAGCTTCACCTTTATGGAGTCGGCCCTGATTCTCTCGGTGGTGGTGCTCGGCGGCCTAGGTTCCATTCTGGGCGTGGCCCTCGGCGCTTGCGTGCTCATTCTGCTGCCCGAATACCTGCGTTCTTTCAACGAATACCGCATGCTGATTTTCGGGGCCAGTATGGTGCTGATGATGGTCTTCCGGCCGCAGGGACTGATTACGCCCAAGGCCAAAAAGCGCATCATTGCCGGAGTCAATGACGGCAGCACGCTTATTGACCCGCCCGCCATCAGGCCCGGCGGGGCTGATGGGAGCGGCTCATGAACGCCGCGCCGAAAAAAGACGCGCCGCCGCGTCCGGTGCTCACGGTTTCAGGCGTCAGCAAGCGCTTTGGCGGCCTGCTGGCCTTGTCCGATGTTGAGCTTTGCGTCAATCAAGGGGAAATCGTGGCCCTGATCGGGCCGAACGGGGCCGGAAAAACCACGCTTTTCAACTGCGTCACCTCGATTTACACCCCGGATGAAGGCGCGATTCTGCTCACGGATCCGAGCGGCGTGGCCCACTCTCTGCCCGAGAAAAGGCCCTTTGAGGTGACCGCTCTGGGCATGGCCCGCACCTTTCAGAACATCCGGCTTTTTCCTTCCATGACCGTCCTGGAAAACGTGATGATCGCCCGGCACTGCCGCACCAGGGCGGGTATTCTGGGCGCGTTGTTCCGGCCGCCTTCGGTGCGCAGGGAAGAGCGCGAAATAGAAGAAAGCAGCTATGCCCTGCTGAATTACATGGGGCTTGCCGCCTCTTTTGAGGAACAGGCGCGCAACCTTTCTTACGGGCAGCAGCGCCGTCTTGAGATAGCGCGGGCGCTCGCCACCAACCCCTATTTGCTTCTGCTGGACGAACCGGCCGCCGGCATGAACCCGCAGGAGACCAGGGAACTCAAGGAAATGATCCTTAATCTCCGTGACGCCTTCAAGTTGTCCGTGCTGCTGATCGAACACGACATGAGCATGGTCATGTCCTTGTCCGACCGCATTTACGTGGTGGAATACGGCTGCAACATAGCCGACGGCCTGCCGGAAGAGGTGCGCAACAATCCTTTGGTGATCAAAGCCTATCTGGGAGAGCCCGATGCTTGAACTCAAGGGAGTGTGCACCTACTACGGCAATATCCAGGCCTTGTGGGACGTTGATCTTACGGTTAACGAAGGGGAAATCGTCACCCTGGTCGGGGCCAACGGCGCGGGCAAAAGCACCACCCTGATGTCCATATGCGGGGCCGTGCCCGTGCGCCGGGGCGAGATTCTGCTGGACGGCAAGCCCATCCAGAATACCAAGACCGACCGCATCGTGCGCCTCGGCATAAGCCAGGTTCCGGAAGGGCGGCTCATTTTTCCCGAGCTTACGGTGCTGGAAAACCTGGAACTCGGCGCGTACCTGCGCAAAGACAGTTCTGCGATCAAGCGGGATCTTGAACACATGTTCTCCCTGTTTCCCATTCTGGCCCAGCGCCGGAGCCAGGCCGGCGGAACGCTTTCCGGCGGCGAACAACAGATGCTGGCCATCTGCCGGGCCCTCATGGCCCGGCCGCGCCTGCTGCTGCTGGACGAACCCTCCCTGGGGCTTGCGCCCATCATCATCCGGCAGATTTTCGACATCATCCGCCGGGTCAATGAAAGCGGAACCACCGTGTTTCTGGTGGAGCAGAACGCCAATCAGGCCCTGAAGGTCGCGGATCGCGGCTATGTCATGGAAACGGGCGGCATTGTCATGCAGGGCAGCGGCGAATCGCTCCTGGCCAACGAAGATGTGCGCAAGGCCTATCTCGGCATGTAGGTAGTGCCCCAGTTTTGCGGGGTGCAGGGGCATCATGCCCCTGCCGGGGTTTGGGGCGGAGCCCCAATCTAATCACACGGCTTGGTCCTGTTCCCCCCGCACTGCTCCAGCGCGTCCGGATCACCCAGGAGTTCCGGCAGGGAAGGGTTGTCGGCGGGCTGGAGGTGATCGGGCATGGCAAAGCCTTTCCCTTCATGTGGTGCGGTGGACGTGTCCGGCGGAACCTGTTCTCGCGGCAGCGCGGGAGAGGCGGGAGCGGAGATTGCGTCCGGCGGCGGGGCCGTGGTTTTTTCCAGGGAGGAGACTTTCTCTCCCGGCCAGCCGTTGATCTGCACCAGGGGCAGAGCCCGGAAACCCTGGCGCAGCAGGTGCGCCTTGTTGCGCAGCAGTTGCAGACGCAGGATGGTCCGCTCATGAAAGGCCAGTACCGGCGCCGGTTCGTTCTCGTTGATGCTGTGCAGTATGGCTTCGTGCACCGGTACATTGGCTTTGAGCAAGGCGGACAGCCTGATTATGGAGTCAAAATCCTGTTCGTTTTCCATAACCGGGTACAGGGTAGCGGCATTGCCCAGGCTGCTGATGGCTTCGCGGCACGCCTTGCAGGACGGGGAAAAATAGATTCTGATCTCGGAACTGCGCGTGTTGCCCAAGGCGTGCAGAGGTATCTGCTCATTAGCCGCCAGCACGGCGTTGCCCAGAAAAAGCCCGAACCATACAGGCAGCAGCAGGGAGGGACGCACTCCCCCGTCCGTGAACCAGACGTCCGACGCGGGTTTTTGCAGGCTGAAATAGCACAGGGCTATGATAGCGGCCACCACCAGACAGTCGAAACACGGCGCGGTGAAAAACATGAGCAGCAGCAGCAGGGCGTCGGCGAACAGGGCCAGCATGGCCAGAATGCGCGCCGCATGCCGGTTGCCCCTGATACAAAGAATGGCAAGGAGAAAGAAGTACGCGCCGCCTATCCACCAGAGCGACACGCCCGCGAGCTTGTAATCGCGGAACAGGGCGCACCCGGAAGTGGCGCACGGCGCGGGATTGGCAGTGGGAAAAGCGATATAACCGCACCAGATAAGCCCGAGCAGGGCGAAAAAGAGCGTCGCCCAGGGAGTGGAGTTGGCTTGGGAGCGCATATTATCGAAAACTCCTTACACTTGGCAGCGGCTCAGTTTGCAAACTGAGCCGCTGCCCGCTGCCTTTTTCCTTTCTTTTATGGCAGATACACTGTAAGGTAAAGCTATATTAATCTGGATTCAAAAAATCATACCACCTGCGAACTACCGTTGACCGTCTCCCTCCCGCCGCACCGCATCCGCTTCAGCCGCCGGGCCAGACGCATCAGTTTGCGCGTCAGTCCCGGCAAAGGGCTTGAGGTTGTTCTTCCCGTTGATGCCGACCTCTCCTGTGTGCCTCTGGTGCTGGCGCGCCACAGCCGCTGGATTGAAAAGCACCTCGGCCGTATGCCTGAAGCGGGCAGCGTCGCCTTTCCCCAGCATATCATACTCAACGGCGGGTGCGAAGTTGTGCGCGTGGATGCGCTTGCGCTGCCGGGAACCTCGCGCAAAACACCGTGGCAACAATTGCGGCAGTGGACGCGGGAACAGGCCCGTTCCCGGCTCGGTCCCCTGCTGGAACAATTAGCTCAGGAGCACGGCTTCTCCTTTGCCGCCCTGCGGGTCCGCTTTCAGAAAAGCCGTTGGGGGAGCTGCTCAAGCAAAGGCGGCATCAACCTGAACGCCTGCCTGATATTTTTACCTGAAGAACTGATCCGCTATATTATTTTGCACGAGCTTTGCCATACCCGGCAGATGAACCATTCAACCGGCTTCTGGAAGCTGATGCTGGCCCTTGACCCCGATGCCCGGACCAAGGACAAGGCCATGCGCGAAGCCTGGAAGTACGTGCCGGACTGGGTGTATGTCCGGGAAGAGTGAGGGGCTGTTAACGCTACGGCCCTTTTGCTCTCTGCCTGCGTCAGAAAAGCTTTTTATTGCGGTCGAGTACCGTAAGAGTACACTCCCTCCATAAAAAGCTTTTCTTCCTTGGCAGAAGCCAAAATTGCCTGTAGCGTTAACAAGCCCCTAAAATCGGCCTCAGCTTTTGGCAGTGGCGTCAGTTTGTTGTGAGACAAGGAAGGCGCAGCTTTGTGCGATGGGGGCTGACAATTCCGCAGGATAGCGGAATTGGACGGGGGAGCGAAGCGACACCGCCCGAAGGGCGAGCCACAGGATGTGGCGAGTCAACTCTTCGGCCCTGCCCCCGGAGCGCAAACAAGCCTGACGAAGTATCACGGCAAAATGACGCCACTGCCCCTAAAAAGCAAGAAAGGGCGGGGTACCGCTCCAAGCGGCCCCGCCCTGATGATTTCTTGCATATCAGGAGGTACTTTTTCTATAGCAAACCGCGTGCCAAAGTGTGAGGCGCATTGCAATATTGTATAACTCGTTGAAATTATATTCCATATTATCTGTAGACGTCAGCCGCACCAGGCTGTTTTCCGTGCAAAATTTTGGCCTCGGCCTGAAGCGCGTAAAACGCGGTTGCTGCTGAAGACGCGTTTGTCACCCCTCTGAGTATACGCACGGAAGAGCCGCGCCGGTGGCGTTATCATCCGCCTGAAACACAAACCGGTTCAGGATACAGCTTTTTTTACACCCTGCCCTTTTCATTGCCCTCATCTGTTTTTATCGAGTATAACGAACGCACGCTCACCGGGAATCCGCTTTCAAGCTTGAAAGGAGTATGCATGCAAAACAGTTCGACTGATTTTCTGCTGCCCGTTGTTGATGGTATTCCCGGCCCGGTGGGGCTTTTGTCCGCGCTGTTATTCCTCACCTTTATCCTGCATCTTTTGCTGATGAACGCGGTGGTGGGCGTTGCGGTCATAACCTTTGTCTCCAAGCTGCGCGCCCTTTTGTCCGCGCGCCGCGTGTCCGGGCCGGGCGAGGCGCGCGAGGAGCGGGCGGACGGCCCGGAGTTCACGCAGGATACGCTCCTGCCCAAGGGCGTGGCTCTGACCGTCAACCTGGGGATTCCGCCCTTTCTGTTCCTCCAGTGCCTGTTTGTCCAATATATTTATGTTTCCTCCATACTCATGGCCCAGTGGTGGCTCGCGGTCATGCTGGTGGTCATGCTGGCCTACTACGGCCTGTATCTGAACATGGCCCGCCACAGCCTTTCGCCCGCGGCCAAAACCACGGCCCTGGGCCTGTCCGTGCTTTTGCTGCTGTTCAACGCCTTCCTGTTCGTGAACAATATGACGCTGTTGCAGCACCCCGAACAATGGACCGTGTATGCGCTGCAATCCGGGGGCAGTTTTTTGAACCTTACCGATCCCCAGGTGCTGCCCCGGTATCTGCATATCATTCTGGCCTGTCTGGCTGTCGGCGGCTTGTGCCTGGCGCTGCCGGAGGAATACGCCCTGCGCAAGCTCTCCGCTCCGGCCGAGCTTGCGGCGCGGCATGCGGCCGCGCGAAGCTCGGCCCTGTCCTGGTTCATCCATGCCACCTTGCTCCAGCTTCCGGCCGGGTTGTGGTTCTTCCTGTCCCTGGACGAGTCTTCGCGTTCGCTGTTCACGGGCGGGAACGAACCGGCCACGGCTCTGGCTTGCGCGGCCTTGCTTTTTCTGGCCGCGTCCCTGCTGGCGGCCTGGAAGCGCAAGGCCTTTGCCACGGCTTTCTGCGCCGTGCCGATTGTCATCTGTATGGCGGGCATGCGTTCCCTGCTGCGCGAAGCCATGCTAGGCGCTTCCTCCCATGCTCCTTCGGTACGTCCCTTTGAGGCCGGTCCGGTGCTCCTGTTTCTGATCAGCCTGCTCGCATCCGCCTTTATTCTCTACCGTTTGGCCGTGATCTACCTGCGCGACAGGGCGCGGCCCGTGCCGGTTATGCTTCCCTCTCCCCTTTCCGAGGCGGAGCGCCGCAACATGCTGCTGGTGCTGGAGTTGCCCAGGCAGCAGCAGGAGCAGGCGGAAGCAGACGGCAAGCGCGGCGCGGGCGCCTGCAAGGGAGGGCCGGAGTCATGTTGAGCAGCGCCATGAACTTTCCCCACTGGGATCTCGGCGGCATAAACAGCGGTCTGCTCATCGCCGCGATCGCGGTTATTCATGTCTTTGTGGCCCAGTTTGCCGTGGGCGGCGGTTTTTTTCTGGTCATGGCCGAATACAAGGGGCACCGGGAAGGGTCGCGCCATATCCTGGAATGGGTACAGCGCCATACCCGCTTTTTTCTGCTGCTGACCATGGTCTTTGGCAGTATGACCGGGGTGGGCATCTGGCTGGCCATTTCCCTGACCGCTCCGGCGGGCACTTCACTGCTGATCCGCGAATTCGTCTATGCCTGGGCCGCGGAATGGGTGTTCTTTCTGGCCGAGATCCTGACCCTGCTGTTATATGCGGCCAGTTTTCCCAGAACCCTGAAAGGGCAGATGCCTGCCCGCGATCACCTGCTGCTCGGCGTCTGGTACGCGGTGTTCGCCTTCCTTTCCCTGGCCGTCATCAACGGCATCATCAGCTTCATGCTGACTCCGGGCCTGTGGTTGCAAAACGGCTCCTTCTGGTCCGCTTTGTTCAATCCCACCTATTGGCCCGCGTTGCTTTTCCGCTTTGGTCTGTCCCTCTGCCTGGCCGGCATGTTCGGCCTGATCACGGCCGGGGCCATCGAGCACGAGGACACGCGGGAAAACATGGTCCGCTTCTGTGCGCAGTGGATCTGCCTGCCCTTTGTGCTTATGCTGCTGGGCACGATCTGGTATGTAGCGGCTCTGCCCGAGGATATCCGGGCGCTGATGCAGCGCGCTACCGATGATATCCGCCCCTTTGTCCGCTCCTTTCTGGATGCCGCGCCCGTGCTTTTCCTGGCCGGCATGTTCCTGTTCATCCGCTTGCCCCGCAAGGCCTATCCTCCCTATGTGGCCGTGGTGCTGGTCCTTGGTTTGATCAGCGCGGGCTCCTTTGAGTTCATCCGTGAAACCACCCGCCGCCCCTGGCTCATTTACGGGCATATGTACTCCAACGGCATTACCATACAGGACGGGCAGCGCATCAATGCCGAGGGCATTCTGGCCACCTCGGGCTGGGCCAGACTCAGGGCCGGGCTCGTCACGGTCGATGCCGCCGCTCCAAGTGCGGCTCCCGCGCTTCTGGCTTCCCTCTCTCCTCCGGGCCGGGCGCAATTCGGACGTTTCATCTACTTGCAGCAATGTTCCAGTTGCCACGGCCTGGGCGGTCCCAGGCTCGATCTGCTGCCCAGGGTCAAAGACCGGGGCGTGCGGGGCGTGGACGCCCTGCTGGCGGCCCAGGGCAGCATCAGCGCCTACATGCCGCCGTTTTTCGGCACGGACGAGGAGCGTCTGTTCTTCGCTCAATGGCTGGCGGAATTAGAAACGATTGCGCCGGAGTGAGGGAGCGTTGCAAGAAGGAGATAAACACTATACAGTGCCGTCTTTCCGGCGAAAGAGCAATGCCGTAACCGGATCCTGCGCGGAGGGACCATGCCTGCTGACAAAACGCAAACCCTGATGACGGCCGAGGTCATGCACGCCTGTCTTGACCGGCTGGCTCGGGAACTGCTGGACCGGCACGGCGGCTGCGATGCCCTGGCCCTTATCGGCATCCAGCGCCGCGGTGTGACCATTGCCTCGGCCCTGGCGGCGCGCATGGCCGCAACCTTGGGCCGTCCCGTGCTCACCGGTTCCCTGGACATCACCTTGTACCGCGACGACTGGACCAGCCAGGCTCCCAAACCGGCTGTGGGCGAGACCCGCATCCCCTTTGACGTGCAAGGCAAAACCCTGGTGCTGGTGGATGACGTGCTGTTCACCGGCCGCACCATTCGCGCGGCCCTGGAAGCGCTGGCCGATTTCGGCCGTCCGAGCAAAGTGGAACTACTGGTCCTGGTGGATCGCGGGGGCCGCGAACTGCCCATTCATCCTGATTATGTGGGGCTTACCTGCGAAACCCGGCGTGAAGACCGGGTCGATGTGCTGGTAACGTCCTTTGACGGCGAGGATGGTGTGCGACTTGTGCGCGCCTGAGCCGGAAACACACATTATAACCCGTCAACGGAGACCCTTCCATGCTGCAACGCACTCTTTGCCTTATCAAACCTGACGCCGTTGCCCGCGATCTGAGCGGCGCCATCCTGGATCTGATCCAGAAAAGCGGTCTGAAGGTGGTCGGAATGAAAATGCTGCGCCTGTCCAAAGACCAGGCCGAAGGTTTTTACGCCGTGCACCGCGAACGTCCCTTTTTTGACAGCCTGACCAGTTCCATGTGCGCCGGGCCTATTGTGGCGGCCGCGCTGGAAGGCGAGGACGCCATTGCCCGCTACAGAACGCTTATGGGCGCCACCAATCCGGCCAATGCCGAGGCGGGCACTATCCGTAAACTATACGCGCTGAACGTGGAGGCCAACTCCGTGCACGGTTCGGACGCTCCGGAAACGGCGCTTGTGGAAATCGCCTACTTTTTCAACGCCCTGGAGCTGGTGAATGGGTAATTCCCGGCCAACGCTCGGCTGCATTGGCTTCGGCAACATGGGCCGCGCTCTGATGCTCGGGGTGCAGCGTCACCCCGAGTTGCACGCGCGCTATGCGCTGTTGGCCTATGATGCCCATGCGCCCTGCCGTGGCGCGGCAGGAGACGCCGGGTTGCCGGTTGCCGAGAGCGCCGGGGCTCTGGCCGGGGATGCCAGCGTCATCCTGCTGGCGGTCAAGCCCTACCAGGTGGCCGACGTATTGCGCGCCATCGCTCCGGTCCTCGGCCCGGAAAAGCTCCTGCTCTCTATTGCCGCGGGTGTGCGCCTGGACAGTCTGAAGCGGGACAGCGGCGGCCGTTGTCAGGTCGTGCGTGTCATGCCCAACACTCCCGCTCTGGTGGGACAGGGCATCTTCGGCCTCTGCTTTGCGGATGATGTCAGCAGTGAGCAGCGCGAACAGGCGCGTTGGCTGTTTTCCCGCCTGGGACGCACGCTTGAACTGCCCGAAAGCAAGATGAACGCTTTTACGGCCCTTTCCGGAAGTGGGCCGGGCTATATTTTTCATTTTATGGAAAGTCTGGCCGAAGCGGGCGTCAGCGCCGGGCTGGACCGCCGCGATTCCCAGGCCATTGTTCTGGCCCTGCTCAAAGGGTGCGCGATCATGGCCGAGGAAACCGGCCAGCACCCGGCGGTGCTGCGCGAACAGGTCTCTTCTCCGGCAGGCACGACCATAGCCGGTCTCAATCATCTGGATCGCTGCGGCGCGCGCGGGCAGATCGTGGACGCCGTGCTGGCCGCCAAGGCCAGAGGTGAGGCGATGGACGGGGAATAAACGCTCTATCTGATGCTTTCCTGATACTTCTTTTCCGCATACGCGGCCATTTTACCGGCCTCGGCAAAATCCGGCGCGCATTTCAGGGCAAGCTTGGCATAGTGGGCGGCCTGTTCCCAGCGTTTCCAGTCAAGGTACAGTCGTCCTAGGTTGAACAGCAGGTTGGGGTCGTTTTTTTCCAGTTCCAAGGCCATCATATAGGCTCTTTCAGAATCTTCATAACTCCCCAGTTTGCGCCGGGCCATGCCCAGCCGGTTCAGCATGTGGGGATCTTCCGGCGCGAGCCTGGCCGCCAGTTCCAGGTATTTGACGGCATCCTCGAACAGGTCGGCCTGGACAAATTCCTCGCCGATGCTGAGCAGCAGATTGGCCTCCTGATAGTCCTGGCTGAGCTGCCCCAGCGTGCGCCGGGCCTCATCAACCGCCCCGCGCTGCAATTCATTGTGCCCTTTTTCCAACTGGGCCGTCTTATACACTTGGTGTCTGGCAACGGCCTCTTCCATGTTGGCTTGTTCCAGAATCTCGTTCAACTGGTTCATGGTGTTGACCAGGGCTTGCTCTTGTCCGGGCGCATATTCTATGGCCAGGGGAAAGAGCGAGGTGATCGTCTTATTGTAGCGCAGGTGATCGCAGGCAGTGCGCAGCAGGGAGACAAGCTCCTCCTGTTCGCTCTTGATCATGGCCACCCGGCCAAAGATACGCGCGCCTTCACGTACCGACGTGGCCGCGGAAATAAACTGCTCCTGCTTCAGGTCTGATGAGACCCTGTTCAGTCCGGCACGCACTTTGGTCAGTTCTTGCGACATGTGTTCTCCTGCGGGGACGCTGCTATACCAGGCAGCCTGCGCTTGCCATAACGTCCTTTCCGTGCAAGATACCACGGAACAGGCAGCTTTTACAATGGTTCACTGCTGAATGAACCCACCGGAGCCCATATCCTATGCCAGTACCCGCTGTAACAGCGTTTTCTCGCGCCTTTGCGCATCGCCCATTCACCCGGCCCCGCGCGGCGGGTTTTTTACTTGTCTGGACCCTGCTCTGCGTTCTTGCCTCGGCGCTCACAGGCTGTTCCTTGGGGGGCGGTTCCCGTACCGCCTCCACGGAAACCCCCGCCGGAGTCACGGTCAAAAAAGGCGCGCGCGGAACCAAGCCTTATACCATCAAGGGCAATACCTACTATCCCCTGCTCTCTTCGCACGGCTTTCGGGAACAAGGCGTGGCCTCCTGGTACGGCCCCGGTTTTCACGGCAAACTGACCGCCAACGGCGAGCGTTACGATATGCACGGCATGACGGCCGCGCACAAGCTGCTGCCCTTTGGCACCAGGGTCAAGGTTACCAACAGGGAGAACGGTAAGTCCATTGTGGTGCGCATCAATGATCGCGGTCCCTTTGCGGGCGACCGGGTCATCGACCTCACCCGCGCCGGGGCGGAAAAAATAGGCATGATCGCCAAAGGCACGGCTCCGGTCCTTCTGGAAACGCAAGGACAGGTCAAGGGGCTCAAGGACGGCGATTTGGCGGGAAGCTTCTATGTGCAGGTGGGAGCCTTTGCCAACAAGAGCAATGCCGACGGGCTGGCGGCCAAAATCAGGACACCGGGACGGGGCGCGCGCGTTGTCTGGGCTGATCAGGTCGGACTGTGGCGGGTGCAGGCCGGGCCTTTTGACAGTCTGCACAAGGCCGAAAGCGGGGCCGACGGCATGAGCGCGGAGTTCCCCAACGCTTTTGTGGTGGCGGAGTGAGGGCCTGTTGACGCTGCGGCCCTTTTGCCCCCTGCCTGCGTCAGAAAAGCTTTTTATTCCGGTCGAGTACCATAAGAGTACACTCCCTCCATAAAAAGCTTTTCTTCCTTGGCAGGAGCCAAAATTGCCTGTAGCCTCAACAGGCCCGAGTATGGCCAAGCAGGAGAGAAAAGAGAAAAGCAAGCTAATGCCATAATATTATTACATAAAAAAAATTATGCTTGCATTATTTTTTTAAAATCGCTACACACTGGACTGATACCCCCCCTATTTATCTTTTCTCAGGAGCAAGCGACCATGACCCGTAAAGACCGTACTGAAGGAATATACAGCCGCCGTGAAGTTCTGGATGAGGGCGAGCGCAGGCAGTTTTATCTTATTCAGTTGAAAGATTTGCTTTCTTTCGCCTACCGCTATTCAGAGGACGTAAAAAAGCGCTTTGACCGCGCTCAATTCAATGTTGAGAAGTTCAGGCAGTTGAGCGACCTCAAACACATTCCCATTCTGAAGAAAAAGGAACTCATATTCCTCCAGTCCATGGGACCGCGCCTGGGCGGCCTTTTGACCAAGGATATCGGCGAGCTCAAGCGTATCTTTTTGTCTCCCGGTCCGATTTTCGACCCTGAAGACCGGGCGGACGATTACTGGGGCTATACCGAGGCCTTTTATTCCGTGGGCTTCAGGCCCGGCGACGTGACCCAGGTCACCTTCAACTACCATCTGGCTCCGGCCGGGCTGATGTTTGAAGAGCCCCTGCGCAACCTCGGCTGCGCGGTCATGCCCGCCGGACCGGGCAATGCCGTGACCCAGCTTGAGATTATGCAGAAGCTGCGCGTCCAGGGCTACGTGGGCACGCCCAGTTATCTTTTGCACCTGGCGCAGAAGGCCGAGGAAAAAGGCATCAATCTGCGCAAGGAAATGTTCCTGGAAGTGGCTTTTGTAACCGGCGAAAAGTTCTCCGAAAAGATGCGCAACATGCTGGAGAAGAAGTTCGACCTGATCATGCGCCAAGGCTACGGCACCGCGGACGTTGGTTGCATCGGCTACGAGTGCTTCCACAAGTCCGGTCTGCACATTGCCAACCGGGCGTTTGTGGAAATCTGCCATCCGGATACCGGCATCCCGCTTAAAGACGGCGAAGTGGGCGAAATCGTGGTCACGGCCTTTAACAAGACCTACCCCCTGATCCGCCTGGCCACCGGCGACCTTTCCTACATTGATCGCTCGCCCTGCCAGTGCGGCCGGACCAGTCCGCGCCTGGGCAACATTGTCGGCCGCGTGGACACCACGGCCCGCATCAAGGGCATGTTCGTGTATCCGCACCAGGTGGAGCAGGTGTTGTCCCGCTTTGAGGAAATCAAGCGCTGGCAGATTGAGGTCACCAACCCCGGCGGCATTGATGAAATGACCTTGTACGTGGAATCCAGTTCCTTTAAACGCGAAGACGAACTGCTGCACCAGTTCCGGGAAAAAATCAAACTGCGCCCCGATCTCAAGGTGCTTGCGCCGGGTTCGCTGCCGCCGCAAATTAAGCCGATAGAGGACAAGCGGGTATGGGACTAACAGCCAGCGGCCCTGGGGTGTCGTGATTGGGGGACTCTGTCCCCCAAACCCCCTGCCAGGGGATTGAATCCCCTGGACCCCCTATAAGGGTTCCAAGGGGCTCAGCCCCTTGGCGGAGGGGTCTGGGGAGGCAGAGCCTCCCCAGATTAATGAAGCTTTAATGAAGCCTTGCGGCGTTGGCATCCGCGTTCTGCAATTGGCCCATGATTCTGTTCAGTTCCTGGGCTATCTGCGAGAGTTCCGACACGGCTTGGGCGGCCTGATGCATGCCGTCCGAGGTTTCGCCCACGATCCTGTTGATTTCCTCAATAGAGCGGCTGATTTCTTCCGAGGTGGCGCTCTGTTCTTCCGCCGCCGTGGCAATGGAGCTCACCACGGAAGAACTGGAATGGGCAAATTCCACGATTTCGCTCAAAGCCCGGCCCGAGGCGGCGGCCAAATCCGTGGCTTCAATCACGGCCGTGGTTGCTGAACTGACTTTTTCAATATTGGTGCGGGCTGAGTGTTGGATAGCGCCAATGCTGGCGCCCACTTCCTGCGTTGCGGTCATGGTCTTTTCCGCCAACTTGCGCACCTCGTCGGCCACCACGGCAAAGCCGCGCCCGGCCTCACCGGCGCGCGCCGCTTCAATGGCCGCGTTCAGGGCCAGCAGGTTGGTCTGGTCCGCGATGTCGGAAATGACATTCATCACTCCGCCGATGCTCTCCGCCTGGCCGCCCAGTTCCTGCATATTCTCCTGCAAGGCCAGGGCTACCTGGTTCACTGTGCGAATGGAGTCCACCACCTTGTTCACCAGTTCGGACCCGTCATTGGCCTTGCTTCTGGTCATCTCGGATTGGTCCGAGGCTTGTCCGGCGTTTTTCGCCACCTCTATCACCGTGCAATTCATCTGGGTCATGGCTGTGGCCGTGGACTCCACGCGCGTGCGCTGTACCTCGGCCCCGCGTGAAATCTCTTCCACCTGGGCCGAGAGTTCCTCGGAAGCGGCGGCCACCCGGTTTGAAATGGAGGCCGCCTGTTCGGCGGTTTGATGGATGAGCCGCTGGGTCTGCTTGATGGCGGTAAGATCCGTGATCAACTGCAGCACGGAGGCGAACTTGCCCTCGTGATCCAGCATGGGAACAGCCGTATAGCTGATATCCATGAGCTTGCCCCGCGGCTTGGCGCGGGTTTCGCCGGAAGCGGGCTTCAAGGATTCCACGGCTTTTTTCAGGGCGTCGCCGGCAGTGCCGTAATCCTCCCTGGCCATAAGCTGCTCGCAACTCCTGCCCTTGTAGTCCGAGCCGACCACTTGTCTGCCGACATCGTTCACATAGAGGGCCTTGAGTTCCTTGCCCAGCACCACCAGAGGAGTGGGGATAACATTCAAAATTTCGATAAAGCGGGTCAGGACGATGTTAGTGTCCTTGACCAGTTCGGCAAAGCCGCCCTTGTAGCGGGCAGAGTCGGCCCTGGCCTCCAGGTCGCCGTCCTCAATGCGCCGTTCCAATTCCCTGAAGTCGTCCAAAATGGATTTCAGCGTATCGGGAATCTGCCGTATGGCCGTCAGCATTGCGCCGACCTCTCCCGCTTCGTGGGCGACTTGCGGAGGATTGAAATCGCCGTCGGCTATTGCTTGGGCAAAGCGGCGCAGGTTGCTCAGGACCCGGATCAGTCCCCAGATAATGAACGCGGCCAGCAAGATGCCGATAATCAACCCGCCAACGGAGATGCCGAGCATGGACGTCTGGGCCAGGGTGTTTTCTTCCAGAATGCGCGCACTCAGGACCAGCGAACTTTCATTGACGGCATTGCTGACCTTTCTGACTTCCGCCCGGAGAGTGGCGCTCATCGTCTGAAAGTCCGTGAACATCCTCTCCGCTTCCGCAACGGCCTTGAGCATGGTCGAGGTCGCGGCCTGCAAATCTTCCTGGGCTTGCTGCACCTTGGCAAAGACCGCGCGTTCCTGGGAAGTGTTCAAGGCCGCGCGGATTGGCTCCAGATTCGTGCTTATTATGGCCACGGTTTCCAGCGCCCTGTCCGCATTCTGCTGCGTGCGGCTGTGCACAAGACGGCTGGCGGCCGATCTGGCGGCGGTCACATCGCCCGTAATCGCGGCGGCGGCCTTGCTGCCCTCGGCATTGCCAGTGGCGAAGAAGCTGTTGATCATTTCCGTTATCGCCGCGTTCAGGGCGCGCGAGGCCGGGAGCAATGCCTTGTTATACTGTTCCACCATCGTCAGGGCGGCCTTTTCCAGCCCGTCGATCATCTGTACCTGAGCCTTTTCCTCCTCCCGCACATTGTTCAGGGCGTCTATAACATCCTGGCGGTCTGCATAATTTTTGAGCTCTTCGACAATGGCGCGGCTATTCTCTATTGCCGCGCGAGCCTCTTCCATTTGCTTGGGATTCATGTCGGTGTTGAACAAACGGATAGCGGCCAGGGCGGTATACTGGTCGGTGAGCATATCGGAAAAACGCACGTTGAGGTGGGCTTCACGGCTGTAATCCTCAAAGGCGTCCGACGCTCCGGAAAGGCTGCGGTAACCGATGACGGCAACAGTACTTATCAACACAACCATGACCAGAAAGCTCAAGATGATTTTCCATTTTGTACTCATAAAGTCATTCCTTATCGTGCTTTAAGGATTGCTAACAAAATAATTTTAAGCCAACCTAAAGAAACCCCTGCCGCCTCTCTAAAAAGGCCTTACCAAAATCTATCTTTCTATACGGAAAACTGTTGTGATTACGCTTGTTCGCATATTTTCTAACTCATTTAGGAACATTAGGCCACAATATCCATATTGGTCAAGGCTTATCAGTTATATAAAAAAATTAAAAAAGTCCTATACTTCCCAGACTCAGTGCGAATAGGGAAGTTCTATGGGCGAGATCAATATCAGCTTGGGGCGGCGTATATTTGCCCTACGCACCGCCAAAAGGCTTTCTCAGGACAAGCTGGCTGAAAAAGCTGGGATAAGCTTGAAACACTTGGGAAAAATTGAACGCGGCATAGCTAATGCCTCCATCAGATGTTTGGCGGACATAGCAAAAGCCCTGGGTATGTCCGTTCGGGATGTGCTTGAAGCCGAGCATGAACAAAGCCGGGAAGAACTGCTCACGGCGCTGACTGTTGCCATGCCCAAGCTGTCCTACAAGGATGTGCAAACGGTGTATCGGCTGGTGAAAATACTTTCCGAGCGTTAGGCGCTATTCCGGGGTGCGCAAAACAAAATAATGATATACCATACGCCATAGCTTGCCGCCTGTGGCGGCCACAAAAAGGCAATGAAATATCTCCCTGCAATTACGGAGGGTATCTATGAGCACGCACCATCTTGATTGGACATACGCCTTTGGCGCCCGTTTGCGGGGCACGTCCGTGCAGACTTCCGCCTTTGCCGCCAGAGCCGAGGAACTGGCCCGGCGCCTGAAAGATGAAGCCGCTTCCGGGCTTCTGCCCTACCTGACCATGCCCTTCCGCCAGGAGCTTGAGCGGGACCTGCCCACGGTGCTGGACGGCATACGCGGCTGCAAGCACATGCTGCTGCTCGGCATCGGCGGTTCGGCCCTCGGGGCCAGGGCCTTGCAGAAAGCCTTTTTCCCGGCCCAGGATCGACCGGGGCACGCCGGTCCCTGGCTGTGGATAGCCGACAACATTGACGCGGACACGCTTGAGGCCTGGATGGCCGCCCTGGACCCCAGAGACACGGCCGTGGTGGTCATTTCCAAGTCCGGCGGCACGATTGAAACCATGGCCCAGTATTTTCTGGTGCGGCGCTGGTTGCGGGAAAGGCTCGGCCAGGACTGGAAAAAGCAGGTGGTACTCATTACTGACGAGAAGGCCGGTCAACTCAGGGCCGAGGCGCAACAGGAAAGCCTGCTCTCCCTGCCCGTGCCCGATCATCTGGGCGGACGCTACTCGGTGCTCAGCGCCGTGGGCCTGTTGCCCGCCGCTTTCCTGGGCATGGATTGGAAAGCCCTGCTCCGGGGGGCGGCCGCCACGGCCGCTCCGTTGCTGCCTTCGGAAATTTCCGCTTCCGCCCTGGTCCGCCACCCGGCCTGGCATCTGGCGGTCTGGAACCGGGAGTTGATGGAGCGCGGCTATGACGAGTTGATTTTCTTCTCCTACATTCCCCTGTGGAATTATTTCGGGGCCTGGTTCAGCCAGCTTTGGGCCGAAAGCCTGGGCAAAGACGGCAAGGGCTCCATGCCCGTACCGGCCGTGGGCGTGACCGACCAGCATTCCGTGAACCAGATGTTCCTGGACGGGCCGCGCAACAAGGGCTGTCTGTTTTTAACCTGCGACGGTTTGGATAACGGTCCGGCTTTTGGCACGGATGTGCCTGCCGCCTGGGACTGGCTGGGGGACAAGCGTTTCGGCGATCTGCTCCAGGCCGAGGGCCTGGGCACGCGCATGGCCCTGTGCAAAACCCAGGTTCCGCTGGTCCATATCGCCATGAACGCGGCGGACGAGGAAGGCGCGGGCAGGCTCATGGGCCTGTGCATGAGCGCCACCATCCTGACCGGCTGGCTGCTGGACATCAATCCCATTGATCAGCCCGCGGTCGAACTGGGCAAGCGTCTGGCCAATGCCCGTCTCGGCGCGCCCGGCCTGAAGGAAGAGCATCAGGATCTTGAGGCCTTTCTGGCCGCGCAAGGCGCGGGCAGCGCCCGGCAGGAGTTTTAGAGGCAGGCCTTCTGAGGGGGCTCAAACCAGCGGCTCAAAGGTCTCCATACAACGATCCGTTGTAACAGGATGAACGTGAGCCCCATCACTACTAGCCACACCCTCAGACTCCCCCGGCAGGGGAAATCATTTCCCCTGCACCCCTCAGACCTGCTACGCCGTCTCGAAAACCTGGAGTTTTCGGGACGGTTTTTTTTATATTTCCACTGTCGGTAAAAACATATATACTGAATGATACTAGAGCATTTTACTAAGGAGCCCCTATGTCCAGAATCATTACGCAAAGCCTTGAAGGCAACATCATGCGCGCTTTCACTCTCGCCAACGAGTTTGTCAACGTCTGCCCGGAAGACGTCTGGGGCATGAAATTCGGCGGCTGGCCCGTGTGGCAGCAAATTTTCCACCCCTTTGCCGTGCTGGATTTCTTTCTTCGCGCCCCGCATGAACATCCCGAGCCGCCGCTGTTCGAGCCCGGCGTGGCCGAACTCAAGAAAGAGCCGCTGGACCCTCCCGCCAAGCTGCTGATCAAGGAATATTTCGAAAAAAACCAGGAGCGCACCCGGCAATATATCGCCAACCTTGACGATAGCGCTCTGGCCACCAAACACGAAGGCCTGAGCACCCGCTTTGGCCGGGACATGACCCAGGCGTCCGCTCTGAGCCTGATTGCCGCCCATGTCATGTACCACCTCGGCGCCTGTGACGCGGCCTTGCGTGAACAGGGCCACCCCGGCGTGTTTTAGGCTATGCTAACAAATGGCCCTTTTGCCCCCCGGCTGCGTCAGATATCGCCTGCTATTTCGGTCGAGTACCATAAGAGTACACTTCCTCATAGCAGGCTCATCTTCCTTGCCGGAGAACAAAATTGCTTATTTGTTAGCACAGCCTGGTATATCCGGGGCGGCCAAGGCGCGCCTTGACCGCTCCGGACCTTACGCGTATTTTTCGCCGTTGTGACAAGAAACGGCTGCTTGCGGCCGGCAACCACGGGAAAAAATCATGCGAATTCTGCTCACCAATGATGACGGCATTCATGCCGTCGGCCTGCGGGCCATGTACAGGGCTCTCCTGGCAGCGGGGCACAGCGTGCAGGTTATTGCGCCCATGAGCGAACAATCCGCCGTGGGCCACGCCATCACCATTCTCAGTCCTTTGCGGGTCAAACTGATACAGGAAGAGCACTTCAGCGGCCACGGGGTCTTTGGCACGCCCACGGATTGCGTCAAGCTCGGCGTCAGTGAGTTTATGCGGGAAGCTCCCGACATCGTGGTTTCCGGCATCAACGCCGGGGCCAACGTCGGGCCGGATATTCTTTATTCCGGCACTGTGGCCGCCGCCACAGAGGGCGCCCACCTGGGCTTTCCCGCTTTGGCTGTTTCTCACGACTCCTTTCAGCCGTCTGACTTGGATGAGCATGCCGCCTACGCGGTTTCGGTCATGGAGCGTATTCCCTGGGCCGAACTGCCCGCCCGCCGGGTGATGAATCTGAACCTGCCGAGCCGTCCGGTGGAGGAATTCAAGGGCCTGTCCCTGTGCCGCCAAACCTCGGCCATCTGGCAGGATTGGTATGATCGGCGCGAGGACCCGCGCGGCCGGGCCTATTGGTGGCTGGAGGGCAATATTCCGCCCGACAAGGTCACGCCCGGCTCGGACAAGGGCCTGTTGACCGAGGGCTGGGCCACGCTCACGCCTTTGAAGTTCGAGTTTACCGACGCACCCACGCTGGAAAAACTGCGCGACTTGTTGTAAAGGATGTTCAAAGAGATTCATCTCATCAGGAGGATACCATCATGCCTTTGACCGGTCCTAAAGCCATGTTTGAGCGAGCGTATAAAGAAGGTTACGCTGTTGGCGCATTTAACGTGAACAATATGGAAATCATCCAGGGAATCATGCAGGCCGGAGCGCAGGAAAACGCCCCGCTGATTCTCCAGGTTTCCGCCGGAGCCCGCAAGTACGCCGGGCAGAATTACATTGTCAAACTTATCGAAGCCGCGCTCATGGATACGGATCTGCCCGTGGTGCTGCACCTGGACCACGGCCCGGATTTTGAGCTGTGCAAGGCCTGCATTGACGGCGGGTTCACGTCCGTGATGATTGACGGTTCCCACCTGTCCTTTGAAGAGAACATCGCGGTTACCAAAAAGGTTGTGCAGTACGCCCATGATCGCGGCGTCTGGGTGGAAGCGGAACTCGGCCGGATCGAAGGCGTGGAAGAACACGTGGTCGCGGAAAAAACCATCTATACCGACCCGGATCAGGCTGTGGAATTCGTGCAGCGCACCGGTTGCGACTCCCTGGCCATCGCCATCGGCACCAGCCACGGCGCTTACAAGTTCAAAGGCGAGGCCAAGCTTGACTTCCCCCGTCTGGAAACCATCAGCAAAAGGCTTCCCGGCTATCCGCTGGTACTGCACGGATCTTCCAGTGTGCCGCAGGAATTTGTTGATATGTGCAACAAATACGGCGGCCAGGTGGGCGGCGCCAAGGGCATGCCCGAAGATCTGCTGCGCAAGGCCGCTACCTCGGGCGTGTGTAAAATCAATATCGACACCGATATCCGCCTGGCCATGACCGCGACCATCCGCAAGCACTTTGCCGAACACCCGGCTGACTTTGACCCACGCGCCTACCTCAAGCCCGCGCGCGAAGCGGTCAAAAACATGGTGGCCCATAAAATCAGGACCGTGCTCGGCTGTTCCGGCAAGGCATAAGCTGGTAGCGCCCCAGTTTTCCGTGATACTTCGTCAGGCTTGTTTGCGCTCCGGGGGCAGGACCGAAGAGTCCAGCCCCCATCGCGCAAAGCTGCGCCTTCCTCGTCTGACGAAAAACTGAGGCGCTACCAAAAAGGTTGACAGCGTGGCCAAAGCACTTTATTATGCATCACATGAACAAGGCACGTTCCCAATATACCTCTTTCCAGTGGTGGCGGCTCTCGTAAAAGAGCCGTGGGGTTTGTGCGTGCAACAGGCCGGAAACATCCGGTCAAAAAAGAGTACATGCAGTCGCGGCAGTGAAAACTGACCGCGATTTCTTTTGTCCGTTCTCACTGCTCCCTGCAACAGGGTAAAAGCTATAACAGACAAAAGGAGTTTTGCATGTCCACCGCCAATGATACTTCTCTCCAATCCCGTCAGGAAAGCCTGAACACGGTGCAGCGTAACCTTGTTCCCGGAAAGGATCCTGACCCGCAAGGTTTTTTCGGTCCCTACGGCGGCAGGTTTGTGCCCCCGTCCCTCGCTCCGGCGCTGGAAGAGCTTGCCGCGGCCTACGCCAAATACCGCGATGACCCCGAATTCCAAAAGGAATTCGCCTATTATCTCAGCCATTATTCCTGCCGCCAGACCCCGCTTTTTCGCTGCGACAACCTGACCCGCACCCTGGGCGGGGCCGCTATTTATCTGAAGCGCGAGGATCTGAACCACCTTGGCGCGCATAAAATCAACAATACCCTCGGCCAGATTCTGCTGGCCAGGCGCATGAAAAAAAAGCGCATCATTGCCGAAACCGGCGCGGGTTCGCACGGCGTTGCCGCTGCCGCGGTCGCCGCGCTCATGAACATGGAATGCACGGTATATATGGGGGAAGAAGACATGCGCCGCCAAGCTCCCAACGTGCAGCGCATGCGCATGATGGGGACAAACGTGGTCTGCGTGACCGAAGGCCAGCGCACGCTCAAGGAAGCGGTTGACGCGGCCATTGCCGCCTGGGTCGCTGATCCCGCAAGTTTCTACCTGCTGGGTTCCGCTGTGGGGCCGCACCCCTACCCTCTGATGGTGCGGGATTTCCAGTCCGTCATCGGCAAGGAAGTCCGCGTGCAGAGCCTTGAGGCGGAAAACCGTCTGCCCGACGCCTGCGTGGCTTGCGTGGGCGGCGGCTCCAATGCCATCGGCCTGTTCCACGCCTTTATCGAAGACCGGGACGTGCGTCTGGTGGGCGTCGAGCCTGGCGGGCGGGGCAGCGGCAAAAGCGGCGAACACGCGGCCACCATGACCTACGGCGTTCCCGGCGTGCTGCACGGGTTCAAGTCCTATCTGTTGCAGGATGAACAGGGCGACATCGCTCCGGTGCATTCCATCTCGGCCGGTCTCGACTATCCCGGCGTCGGCCCCGAGCATGCTCTGCTCAAGGATTCCGGCAGAGCCGAGTACGTCACGGCCACGGACCAGGAAGCCGTGGAGGCCGTGTTCACGTTAAGCCGCGCCGAAGGCATCATTCCGGCTCTTGAGTCCGCGCACGCCTTGGCCCATGCCTTCAAGATGGCCCAAGCCATGCGCAGGGACCAGTTCATTGTGGTCAACCTTTCCGGCAGAGGGGACAAGGATCTGGCGCAGTTGGAAGCCTATGTGGGGACAATCCCTGGCCGAAGGTAGTGTCTCGGTTTGGTGTCAGACGAGGAAGGCAAGTTTTTGCGAGGGCGGGCTGGACTCTTCAGTCCTGCCCCCCGAGCAAAAACGACGCCTGACGAAGTATCACGCCAAACAGAGACACTACCTAGCCGAAGTATTCTAAAATGTACTTCAACGCCGTGCCTACAATGATTGCTCCCAGCATCCACTTGATGACCGTGGCCGGGACATACTTCTGGCAGCGCGCGCCAAGATACATCCCTGCCATGCCGCCGATTCCGAACAGCAGGCCGAGCATCCAGTCCGGAGAAGCCTGACCCGGGAAGAACGGCCCGAGCAGTGTGAAAAATATCACGGCGGCAACCGACGTCAGGAAGGTTCCCATAAGCGTCGCGCCACTTATGGTGTGTATGGGCAGCTTGAACCAGGCCACGAAAAACGGGGCGATAATGGCGCCGCCGCCAATGCCGTAAATGCCGCCGATAATGCCGACAATGAAGCTCATAGTGAATATGCCCATTGTCGGAGCGCGGTATGTTTCCCCCTGGAAGATGTAAATGATGTTTTTGAGCGAGAATTCCTGAACACTGACTTCAAAACTACCAGATCCGGTGGCCGCGGCCGGCTTTGCGGGAGCCTTTTTCTTCAGGAGATCCCTGATCATACGGCTGCCAATAAACAACAGCACTGCCGCGACAAAAAGCTTGAACAGGCGGGGATCGGGAAGCCAGGTCAAACGCACGAAAGCGCCGATAAACACGCCCGGCAGCGTACCGACAGCCACCGCGATGGTGAGCGGCCAGACCATGCGTTTCTCTCTGATAAACCGGTACACCCCGCTGGGAATGGCTATCACGTTGTAGAACTGGTTGGTCGCGCTCACGGACGGGTTGGTATAGCCGAGCACGGACATCTGAAAGGGAAGGAGGAGAAAAGCTCCGGAAATCCCGCCCATGGATGTGAAAAAGGAGATGCCGAAAGCGACGAGTACAGGAACTAGGGGAGACACTTCAACGCCGGAAACGGGAAAAAACATAACGCACCCCCGGATTGTCGATAAGCTACGCTAAAGCACGATTTTTCCTTTTTTCGTGTCTTAACATGGTCAGGAGAAAAAGTCCATCCTGAACACGAATATTGCGAAAACCGTGTCTGGATGCTACTATGATGAACATACTCCGGTAAGGACAATACGGTGACGAATCAAATCAGTCCGGCCTTTCACTCCCAGGATGAAGGCATCCTGGATTCCGCGCAACTCAATGAACTGGAGCGTTGTTTTCGTGCCTGGGCCGAGTTGGTCGCGGCAAAAAAAACCAAGCATTCCCGGCATCGCATTCTCTGCATTTTTTTGTTGATTCGCTATACCGGCGCCAAGTTGCAGGAAGTGCTTTCGCTGAAACCGTCCGATGTAAACCTGCCTGAAGGCAGCATTACCTATAATTCCGGCCATAATGCGCGCCAGGCGGTTATTTCGCGGAACCTGTCGGAGGAACTTGAGGGTATTCTTGGAAAAACCGGCGGTCCTGCGGAAATACATTTCGCTATTGATCCCGCCTATGTCAGAAAAAAGTTTTATGAAAGAGCCGAACAATGCGGATTTGAAAAGAAATCCGGTGGACCGGAGATGCTGCGCAAGGCCAGAACGATTGAAATGCTGCATAATGTGCCGCTTCCGGCCGTGCAGCACCTTCTGGGACACTCATCCCCGCATCTGACAACATCTTTTGTCGCTTTTTCCGAAAACGACATCCGGGAAATCGCGCGGCGTTACATGGAGCGTGAATCCGGGCGCCGCACCAGCGCCCGGAACAGTTTTCACGGCAAAGTGATTGCCCTGCACAATAACGAGATACAAACCCTGGTCGAACTTCTCACGCCCGGCGGCCACAAGATTTATTCCCTGATCACCAATACGAGTGCGGACAGGCTGGGCGTGTCGCTTGGAAAACTCCTGACAGCCGAGGTGAAATCCCCTTGGCTGATCCTGGAGCAAAGTAAAGGAAGCGGCACAAGCAGCGCCGAAAATCAGCTTGAAGGCGTTGTTGCCGGGGTGAGCAAGGGCGGGATAAACGTGGAATGCACGGTCCTGCTCCCGGATGGGACGGAATTATGCTCAGTGCTGACAGCCCAAGGATTCAACAAGTTGCGGGTCAGCATCGGCCATACGGTCAGAATACTGTTTGGGGCTAATGCCGTTATTCTGCATGCGGATTAGAGCGTGTCGTCAAATATCTAACTCCAGGCCGACCGGACAGTGATCCGATCCTTTGACATCCATGTCTATCCAGGCGTTTTTGATGCGCGGGACAAGTTCCTCGGAAACAAAGAAATAGTCGATTCTCCAGCCCACGTTGCGCTCCCGCGCGTTGGACCTGAAGGACCACCAGGAATACATGTCCGGCAGATCGCCGTGCACGTGGCGGAAGGTGTCCACATAGCCGGAGTTCACAAATCTATCCAGCCAGGCCCGCTCCACGGGCAGAAAGCCGGAGATGTCCTCATTCTGCTTGGGCCGGGCAAGATCAATGGGCTTGTGCGCGGTATTGAAGTCACCGCAAACCACAATGGGTTTTTGCTTGCGCATCTCCTGCGCGTGGGTCAGAAAGGCCTCATAAAAGCCGAGCTTGTAGGCCAGGCGGTGTTCGTCCTTTTGTCCGTTCGGAAAATAGATGTTGAAGTAATGAAACCGCGGCAGTTCCAGATGAATGACCCGGCCTTCTCCCTGAAAAGCGGGATCCGGCAGGTCAAAGGTCACGGCCAGGGGCTGGACGCGGGAAAGGGTGGCCACACCGGAGTAGCCCTTTTTTTTGGCGGACGAGAACCAGGCGCAATGATACCCTTCGGGTTGTCGGCAATGTTCGGGAATCTGATCAATCTCGGCTTTGGTCTCCTGCAAGCCGAGCAGATCGGGCCGCACCCGGTCGAACCAGTCCCAATTCCCCTGGGCGCAAAGGGAACGAAAGCCGTTTACATTCCATGAGTATAGATGCATTATCGTCTCCAGTGGCGATGTTTGCCTAGCGTGGAGGATACGCAGCATGTCGGCTAAAGACAAGGCCGGGGAAGGTACTATTGAAGCCGGAACGCGGAAGGCTTCCCCCTTGGGCGCTTCCCTGGGCGCGTTTTCGCCCCCGAAAGAATGGCGTCCCCTGCTCCGTTTTGAGGGCACGGGCGGCGCGTATTTCGGCCTGCTTTTCAAAACCTTTGTTTTCAGCCTGTTCACCCTCGGCATTTATTCCTTCTGGGGCAGAACGCTCCAGCGCCGCTACCTCTGGGAGAACACGCTGCTGCTCGGCGAACCTCTGGAATACACGGGCACCGGCAAAGAGTTGTTCCTCAGCTTTCTTATTGTCGTGCCCATTTTGCTGCTTCTGGTACTGGGGGGCAGCATGGTGGCCGCCATGCTCGGCGTCTTTGGCACGGCCATTTTCTATCTCCCGCTGATTTTCGCCTGGCAGTTCGCTGTGTACCGCGCCCTGCGCTTCCGCCTGACCCGCACCCGCTGGCGCGGCATCCGGGGGAACATGAGCGGCAGCGCGCTCCTGTACGCGGCCAAAGCCAGCGGATATCTGCTGGCCGCCATTGTCAGCCTTGGCCTGCTCTATCCCTGGGCCAGCGGCAGGATGGCGGACGGCATCCTGAACAACGTCTGGTTCGGCAACCGGAGGCTTGCCTTTTCCGGTTCCGTGCGGCGGCTGTATAAAAGCTATCTGCTCGGCCTCCTGGGCGTGTTCGTCATGGCTGCCGTTCTTTTCAGTCTGGTTCTGAGTTTTGTATCCTTCACCGTCACGGATGAACTTTCGACACTCATTTTCTCATTTTTCCCCCTCCTCCTTGTCTTTCTGTTTTTCGTCGTTTGCACCGCTTTTTACCGGGCCGCCTTTTTCCGCTGGCTTTTCGAGCATGCCGGCTTTGGTGACGTGCAAACCCGCTCCACCTTGAGCGGCGGGCGGATGCTCGGCCTTACCCTGACCAATCTTTTACTCATTATCTGCACCCTTGGCCTGGGCACGGCCTGGGCCGTGATACGCATGGCAAAAGCAAAGCTGAACAGTGTGCAATACATGGGCGACCCGCGCCTCGATGAACTTTTGCAAGATACCAGGGAAGCGCCCAGGACCGGCGAAGGGCTGCTTGACGCCCTTGATGTCGATATTGCTTTGTAGACTTTTCCTATGAATATACCGCTCCCGCACAGCAACGGCCCGGTTTCCGGCCTGTGGAACGACGGCAAAAGCGCTGTTTCGCATCCGGTGGCGCTTTTTCACCGGCCGCATCAGCGTGAACTGCGTATTTGCCCGGCCGCGAGCGTCAATGACCTTCACCCGCTGGCGGTCTGGCCCCTGGACCGGATTCGTATGCTCTCCGGCAGCCTGGCGGAACATGCTCCGCTTCCTCTGCGTCTGGCCGGGGAACCGGACAACGGCCAGCGGCTGACCGTGGAAAGCGGGCCGCCCCTGGCTCTTCTGGCTGCCTGGATGCGCGGCCCGCAAGCTGAGCGCCGGGCCAGAACCCGCCGCCGCTGGCTCCTGGGCACGGCCGTGGTCTGGATGCTGTTTCTAGGGCTTTATTTTACCGGTCCGGCGCTGTTTTCCCTTGCCGCCGGGATACTTCCCCAACGCTGGGAGGCGCGCCTGGGCAAGTCCACGCGCGACAGTATCGTGAACACGCTCGTGCACTTGCCCGGCGTGCGTTCGGTCAACCAGGATGCAACCAACGATCCCAACTTGAAACAGTTGCTGGCCCGTTTGGAAAAAGGCGCGCCCACACAGGGCTATGCCTTTGATCTGCTGGTGCTGGACGCGGACTTTGTAAACGCCTTTGCCCTGCCCGGCGGGTATATGCTGGTGTCCACCGGTCTTGTCAAAGCCTGCCTTTCCCCGGATGAACTGGCGGGCGTGCTGGCGCACGAGATGGCGCACGTAACCGGGCGGCACGGCACGGGACGCATGCTGCGCGAGCAGCTATGGGCTGTCATCCTCCGCCTCGTGACCGGCAGCGACGGCCTGGCCGCGCAAGTGGCCGGGAGCGTGATCACCTCTTCCTTTGACCGGGATGATGAACGCTACGCCGACGCCAGAGGCGTGGAGCGCCTCGTGGGCGCGGGCATCGACCCCGTGGGTCTGGCCGACTTTTTCGCTCGTCTGGAAAAGGATGAAGCGCGGGAAACAAAGAGCGCGGGCTGGACTATCCTGTCCTATGTCGCTTCCCACCCCGAGTTGGCCGAACGCCGGGATAACATCCGCCGCACCATGTTGGCGACTGAGCGCGAAAACGCTCCAGCCCCTTCCCCGGCCATGAGCCCGGAACAGTGGCAAGAGTTCAGGGCTGCCTGCGGCATCACCGCCGCAACGCACAGCCTCCCCAGCAGACCCTCCAGCCGCGCCCATGTCAGACCGGCAGCCTGACGACCGCGCCAGCGCGCAGACACGCGACACCGCCACTCTGGCCGTGGGCACTCTGGCCTCGCGCCTGCTCGGCTTTGCGCGCGATCTGCTCATAGCCCATGTGCTCGGCCCGGCAGCGGACGCTTTTGTACTGGCTTTCCGGTTGCCCAATTTTTTCCGTCGCCTGCTGGCCGAGGGTTCCCTTGGCATGGCCCATGCCGCTGCCGAAGCGCGGGTCATGGCCGAGCACGGAAGCGCCGCCGCACAGGCTTTTGCCCGTTCCGTGCGGCTCCGTCTTTTTCTGCTCGCCTTGCCCGTATGCCTGCTGCTCCTGCCGTCAGCGCCCCTGATCGTGTTCGCGCTGGCTCCGGGTGCGCAAAGCGCCATCCTGGCCAGAAGCGCGGACCTCTTCCGGCTCTGTCTCCCCTACTTGCCGCTGAGCCTTGCCGCGGCCATCGCTTTTGCCCATGCGGCCAATACCGGCCGCTTCCTGCCCCAGGCCTGGGCTCCGGCCCTGTTCAACATTCCCCTGCTGCTCTTTGCCGCAGCCGCTCTGGTCCTGCGCCCGGACACGGGAACAGCGGAACTCCTGCTGTGCTGCGGGGTTATTTGCGGTGGTCTTGCCCAGGCCGCGCTCGGTCTGCGTTGCTTAGGTAGCGCCTCAGTTTGGCGTCAGACGAGAAAGGCAAGTTTTTGCGAGGGTGGGCTGGACTCTTCGGTCCTGCCCCCCGAGCAAAAACGAAGCCTGACGATGTATCACGCCAAACTGAGGTGCTACCTCGGCCCTCCGGAAGTGCGCACCCTGCTGAAAACCCTTCCGGCCAACGTCCTGGGCGCGGCGCCGCACCAACTGCACATTCTGGCGGGCATGCTTTTGGCGTCCTTTCTCGCTCCGGGCGGCATCAGCGCCCTGTATTTTGCCGAGCGCCTGGTGGAACTGCCGCTCGGCATTGCCGGAGCCGCCGTGGGCATTGCCGCGTTGCCCCGCTTCTCTTCTCTGGCGGCAGCGGAAGACAGGCGCGGGCTGGCCGAGGCCCTGGGCAGCAGCATCCGTATGGGCGCTTTCTTGAGTTTTCCGGCCGCGGCCGGACTGTTCGCCCTGGCCCATCCCCTGTCCGCGCTGTTGTTCGGCCACGGGGCTTACATGGGAGAACCGGTTGGCGTGACCGCGTCCGCGCTGTGCGGCTGTGCCTTTGGCCTGCCCGCCCTGTGCGCGGCGCGGCCCCTGCTGGCGGCGGCCAGTGCCCTGCGACAGGAAAAAGCCCCCTTGCAAACCGCTCTGGCCAGCATGGGGCCCCTGGTTTTGGTCAGCGCCGGGGGAGTTTTTTTGAGTGACGATTCGCAAAGCGCCGCCCTGAGCGTGGGTCTGGGCTTGTCGGCAGGCGCCTGGTGCAATGCCGCGCTGCTGCTGCGCCGTGTCAGCGCCGCCTTGCGGGAAAAGGATGTGGGAAAAGATGAAGCGGGCGAGGTGATGCGGAGTCTGTGGAAGTCTCTGGGCGGGTGCCTCGGCTATCTGGCCGCAGCCCTGGTCATGACCTTTGGCCTCAGCCGGGCGGCCGGACTCGCGCCAGATATGGGAATCCTGGCTTTGCCGGGACTGATCCTTGCGGCCGTTGCCCTCTGGTTTGTTGTGTTCCTGGCCTTCAGGAACGAAGATGCCCGCGCTCTGGCCGCGCTTTTTCGTAAGAAGTGTGGCTAGAGCGCTACCCAATCTCGCGGGTGACCCGGAATTCCACACGCGGATAGCGTTCAATCGCTGATTCGAGCTTCCAGGGGTTGGGCGCGAGATAGGCCAGCGCGCCTTCCGCATCCAGGGACAGGTCCTGGTTATAATAGTCCTTGAATTCCTCGAACTGTTGCTTGTCCTGCGACACGACCCAACGGGCCGTGGCAATGCCGATGCTTTCGTACCCGGCGTCAACGGCGTATTCCTCGGCCAGGCGGGAAATAATCACGTCAAATTGCAAGAGGCCCACCGCGCCCAGGATATAGTCGTTGTTCACCAGCGGGCGGAACAACTGCACCGCGCCCTCCTCGGCAAGCTGCTCCAGTCCTTTTTGCAATTGTTTGGCCTTGAGCGGATTGCGCAGGCGCACCCGGCGGAAGTGCTCGGGCGCGAAGCTCGGGATGCCGGTGAACTTGAGGGGCGTTTTTTCGCTGAACGTATCGCCGATCTTGATGGTGCCGTGGTTGGGAATGCCTATGATGTCGCCAGCGTAGGCTTCTTCCACTCCGGTACGGTCCTGGGCCATGAAAATGGTGGCATTGGCAATGGACACGTCTTTGCCGCTGCGGTGGTGCCGCACCCGCATGCCCCGCGTAAAGCAGCCGGAACAGATGCGCATGAAGGCGATGCGGTCGCGGTGCGCCTTGTCCATATTGGCCTGGATTTTGAACACCACGCCGGAAAATTCCGTTTCATCCGGCCGCACCAGGCGGGTTTCGCCAGTGGCGGTGACGGCCGGGCGGGGCCGGGGGCCCGGAGCCAGCGCCACAAAGGTGTCCAGGAGTTCGCGCACCCCGAAGTTATTGATGGCGCTGCCGAAAAAGACCGGCGTCTGTTCGCCCTCCAGATAACGTTCCACGGCAAAGGGCGTTCCGGCTTCGTGCAGGAGTTCCATGTCTGCGCGCAGGTCTTCAGCCTGATCTCCGAGATAGGTGTCCAGCCGCTCGTCATCCAGGCCTTTGATGATCACCTGCGCTTCCTGGGCCTTGCCCCCATGCGTGGGTGAAAACAGGCGCAGTTCGCCGTTGCGGATATCATAGGTGCCTTTAAAGCTTGAGCCCATGCCCACGGGCCAGGTCAAGGGCGCGCATTCAATGCCCAGGTGTTCCTCGATGTCGGCCATGACGTCCAGGGGCGGCAGGCCTTCACGGTCCAGCTTGTTGATAAAGGTGATGATCGGCGTTTTGCGCATGCGGCACACGTCCATCAGCTTTTTGGTCTGGGCTTCCACGCCTTTTGCCGCGTCAATGACCAGCAGGGCCGAGTCCACGGCCGTGAGCACCCGGTAGGTGTCTTCGGAAAAATCCTGGTGGCCGGGCGTGTCCAGCAGGTTCACTTCATAATCATTGTAGCGGAACTTCATGACCGAAGTGGTTACGGATATGCCCCGCTCCTTTTCCATGGCCATCCAGTCGCTGGTGGCATGGCGGGCCGCTTTCCTGGCCTTGACCGACCCGGCAAGCTGGATTGCCCCGCCGAACAGCAGCAACTTTTCGGTAAGTGTGGTTTTTCCCGCATCAGGATGGCTTACAATACCAAAGGTGCGCCGCCGCGCAATTTCGCGGCGCAGAGTATCAAGAGAGGGGGGCATGGTTCCGGTGGTTCCGCGTGGCTTGAGATTATTAGGGCCTGTTAACGCTATAGATTCTGGGACAGTTCAAAAAGGAAGTCGCCGTCCTCCGCGCCTGATACTCCGTACTGCAAGTGCTCGGCCACCGTGTTGTCCGCATTGAACAGCAGGACCTGCGGCTTCAGGGCGTACAGTTCTTCGGGCTTGTGCAGATACTCCACGGCGCAGATGATCACTTCATCGCCCGGCTGGCAGGTACGGGCGGCCGCGCCGTTCAAAATGCAGCAGCGCGATCCCGGTTCGCCGTGGATGATATAGGTGCTGATCCGCTGCCCGCTGTTCTTGTTCCAAACATACACGAATTCCAGCGGATACATGCCCGCCTGGCGGCATATTTCCGGGTCCAGGGTCACGGACCCGTGATAGTTGAGCTCGGCTCCGGTAACCCGGATGCCGTGCAGTTTTGCCCTGATAACCTTGATCATGCTGTAAGCCCTTGGCGGTTGTGGAATAATGCGGCGGAGGCCACACATACCGTCTGCGGCCGTTTGCGTCAAGAAGGTAGTGTCTCAGTTTGCCGTGATACTTCGTCAGGCTTGCTTTGTGCTCCGGGGCAGGACCATAAGAGTCCAGCCCCATCGCCCAAAGCCGCGCCTTCCTCGTCTGACGGCAAACTGAGACACTACCGGCTTTGCTCAAACTGTAGCACTACTCGGTTTACGGCGGATGCTAAAATTGTTGTTTCAGAAGCTTTTCGTTTGCATAAAAATGTGTTATTTTAGTCCGTCGTATCCTGTTAATGAAAAGCCATTCAGCCCTGCTTACGGAAGTGAAAACAATGACAGAACCATTGGTTCGCCCAATCAATCCCCTGAATGCCATTGAAAATATGATATTTGCGGGCGTGTTTCATTCCGGAACAGCGAAAAATTTTGATGATGTGATTTCAACCTGGAAGAAGGGCAAATTCCTCGCGACCTTTAATGCCCATGCCAAGAGAGACCATGGCGTTGCCTTTGCGCGAGGCAGCAAAACATCTGATAAAAAATTTACGCCCCAGCAGGAACTTATCCTTGACACGAATTCCTTTTTATATAGCGAATTTAACTATATCCGTTGGACCAAGACAAAGCTTGATATCATTTCAGCCTTGAAAGAAGTCGCTCCGATATATTCCCGCAAGCCCCTTGCGGTCATAGGGTTAGACTATACGGACGTTTTCCATATCGCTTCCGTGAACATTCCCGCATCCACGCTTTTGAAAAGAAATACGTTTCTTCCTGAAGTTTTTTTTGATGGAGATTTATTTTTCTCCACCGTAGCTGAAAAAACCGGATTTGTGCTGCCCGGTATTTCCAGCGGCCAGCTTGCTTTCAAAGTTGGAGCCAAAGGGGCATTGGGGGAAAACAGCCCGCACAGGTTTACCCTGACAACAAGGGTCGTCTTTTCCTTCGAGCAAAAACACATGACCTTGCGGAAGTTTTTGGCGGATGCGGAGAATGACCACAGTATCCTCCAGGTGCTGCACGGCCATATTAAAAATGTCTTTGCTTCTATTATCGCGGACGATGTTTTAGCCATGATCGGCATTACTCCTGAATAAGGGTGTGAGCGATGTCTCAGGTCAGCAATATTGATCTTTTTGAAAAAGGACGAACGTTCTCTCCCGAGTATGCACTGCGGGAGAGCCGCCCTCGTCTGGTTCAGCAGCCTACCCCGGATCTTCTTTACCGCATTTTTGAGCTTGGCTACGCTACCTGCCTCGCCTACCATACCCGGCAAGCTCCCGCATCCGCGCGCTATACAGATGAGGAAAAAGAACTGTTGATCGGTAAAGTCAACGCGTTACACAGTCTTGAAGAAGGTTGGGACGGGTACGGGGCCAAGCCGATATCCATTTCTGTCATAAAGGATGCTCGTGTTTTTTTGGCGCTGTTTTCCAAAGAGTTCCCCCTGCCGAAACTCAGCTACTCGGCGGATGACGAAATTCTCCTCTCCTGGGAAAAAGATGGGGACAGGTATGATCTGTCCTTTTACGGCGATGATATGATTTATGCATACCGGCGCGCCGAAGACAAGGAAGAGGACTACCCCTTGCTGCCTTTCCCGGATGATGTTTCGCGCCACCTTTCCGCTATGGGTGTATAGTCTCCATGCGTTCCGCTCCATGTGCGCGCGAGGCATTTTGTCCGGAAACAGAAACTGGCCGATGCCCTCTCAAGGACGTTCCTCCTGAAGCTGTCAATTTTATACGCGATGATGAAACCTATGTCCGCATGGTGCATGAAACCCACTGGGTTGATGGTAAGGCAGACAAAACCGCGCTGACTTTGGAGATGATTGCTAAAGGCGCTTCCGGCAACAGAGTGGAGATGTTAACTGCCGGAAAATATGCGGATGTTGTAGCGGCAAGAACGGGGACAGCCGGTTTTTTCACGGTCAGTGTTAAAGAAGTCCGCGACTTGCATATTGATGCCACCCCCGATGCCGGTTTTCTTTTTTGCCCCCTGCAAAGTGGCGCGCATCCCGAGACACATGCGGATCTTCGTTTTCGCACTAAATTCACCGGAAAAAAGCCGCCACAGTCATGGCGCTCGCTTCGGGACAAACTTTCCCTGGCCTGTAAAAGTCATGCCACTCCAGCCGGTATCTTTGCTTCCTAATACAGCTTCTCAATCACCTCATCATCAATGGAAAAGGCGTGTTCCGGGCCGGGAAACGCGCCCTGCCGCACGTCTTCCTTGTAGGCGGCAAAAGCCTCCTGCATCAATCCGCCGAGTTCCGCGTAGTGTTTGACGAACTTGGGCTTGAAGTCCGAAAACAGGCCCAGCATATCCTGATAGACCAGAACCTGTCCGTCGCAGCCCTTGCCCGCTCCAATGCCGATGGTGGGAATGGAGATGCTGCGGGTGATCAGCGCGGCCAGTTTTTCCGGAATGCATTCCAGCACCACGGCAAAGGCGCCCGCTTCTTCCACGGCCTTGGCCGCTTGCAGCACTTTACGGGCCGTTTCCTCATCCTTGCCCTGCACTTTGAAGCCGCCAAAGGCGTTCACGGACTGCGGGGTAAGGCCGACATGCCCCATGACCGGAATGGAGGCTTTGACTATGGCCCGGATCTGCGGGACCACATCAATGCCGCCCTCCAGCTTGACGGCATGGGCGCACCCTTCCTGCACCAGCCGCCCGGCATTGACCACGGCGTCGTACACGGAAGTCTGGTAGGACATGAAGGGCATATCGGTCACCAGCAGGGCTGATTCCACCCCCCGCGAGACAGCCCGGGAATGGTGGATCATGTCCTGCATGGTCACCTGCAAGGTGTCCTTGTACCCGAGGCTGACCATGCCCAGGGAGTCGCCAACCAAAATGCCGTTGATCCCGGAGGCGTCCATAAGCTTGGCCGTGGAATAATCGTAGGCCGTGAGCACGGCGATCCTTTCCCCATCCTGTTTGGCCTGCCTGAAGGTGAGAACGGTGTTTTTCATCATACAGCCCCTATGGCGCTAAAAATAGTTAAAGGCTTGCGATCACCGGCATCGCAAGCCCAAGCTGTACAAAAAAAAGCGGAAGAAGGCCAGAGCCGGTTTGACGGGGCAGTGGCCCTATTCCATAAGTTCTCGTAAGACCGGCATCCCGTGCACTTTGTAGCGTTCCTTAAAGGCCAGAATCTGCTCACCCTGGTGGAGGGCCGGGTCAAGCCGCATGGCTTCAGAGGGGAAGGGGCGCGTGTTCTCGACTTTCACGTCAATCACCACGGGCCTGTCGCTTTTTTTGGCCGCATCAAAAACAGCCGGAAGCTGTTCCCGCTTAGTCACACTGAAGCCCACCGCTCCCATAGCTTCTCCCGCCTTGGCGAAATCCGCGTCCATAAGGTCCACGCCGAAACGCGCCTGCCGCGTGTCTTCCTGCTCGGCCTCGATAAACCCGAGGGAACCGTTGGAAAAAACCACGTTGATGATTGGCAGCTTGTATTTCACCTGGGTAATGATGTCCTGCATGACCATGGCAAACGCGCCGTCCCCGTTCAAGGTGAATACCTGCCTGCCGGGATAGCTCAGCTTGGCCGCGATGCCGCCGGGCACGCCGTAGCCCATGGATGCAAACCAGCCCGACGTGGTGAAGCGCTGGCCCTTGCCGTTCATGTTCAACAGCCTGACCGCCTGGATGGTGCTGTTGCCCACGTCGGTGATGAAGATGGCATCCTCTTCCGCGATGCGGTTTATTTCCTTGAATACCGGTTCAATGCGCAGGGGCAGTTCGTCACTGTCCGCGAAACTTTGCAGCCAGGTATCCCAATTGGCCCTGTTTTGCAGGCAGGCCTTGTAAAAGGGGGACATTTTTCCGGGTTCGCCATATTCCGCAAGCATGCGCAGGCCGGCTGCCGCGTCGCCGAGCACGGCCACATCGGTTTTGTGCCGCTTCCCCAGCTTGGAGGAGTCAATGTCCATCTGGATGAACTTGGCCGTGGCCGGGAAAAAATGCTTGGCAAAGGGAAAATCGCTGCCCACGAACAGAATCAGATCCGCGGCCTCCAGAGCCTCGTTAGCGGGCTTGGAGCCCACCCTGGCGGCCGTGCCCATGTAGGCCGGGGTCGCATCCGGGATAATCCCCTTGGCCAGGACGGAACTGACAATGGGCAGGTGAAAGCGTTCGGAAAGTTCGATAATTTCGGCCGCTGCCCCGCGCGCGCCCTGGCCGAAGTAGAGCACCGGGCGCTCGGCCTTGCGCAGCAGGGACACGGCAGCCTCGATGTCTTTATGATCCGGCAACAGCACGCCTGAGCGATAGCTTCCGGACGTGGATGCTTCCGTATCCGGAATCTCCACCATGCCGAAGTCCACCGGAATGGTCACCACGGCCACGCCCTTGCGTTCCAGGGCGCGCCTGATGGCCTCGTCCACCACGTGCGGCATGCTCTCCGGCGTCATGACCGTCCGGTTGTACACGCTGACATCCGCGAACATCGGATTTTCATTCAATTCCTGAAAAGCATCGTAGTTCATGGCCGTGGAAGCCACCTGCCCCACCAGCGCCAGCACGGGCGCGTGATCCATCTGGGCATCGTATAATCCGTTAAAGAGGTGGGTTGCTCCCGGTCCCGCGGAACCGAAACAAACGCCGACCTTGCCGGTCAGCTTGGCATCAACCGAAGCGGCCAAGGCCCCGGTTTCCTCGTGCCGCACCTGGATGTAGCGGACGCTGGTCCGATAGTGATACAGGGCATCCATGGTGGAATTGAATGACCCTCCGGGAATACCGTATATGTGGTCCACACCCCAGCTTTCCAGGACTTTAACCATGGCCTGACCGGCCGGTATTTTTGCTGGCATAGACTGTCACTCCTTAAAATAGAATATTCTATTAATCAGATACGCCCTATGCCTTGTCGTGTAAAGAATTTTCCGTGCCTGTTCAGCAATGAAGGGTTTACTCAAATGACAAAATGAGGGAGTGTATTGGTAGTGTCTCAGTTTGGAGTCAGACGAGGAAGGCGAGTTTTTTGCGACGGGAGTGTACTCTTATGGTACTCGACCGGAGAAAAAAACGAGGCCTGACGAAGTATCACGCCAAAATGAGGCACTACCGGCATGAGAGCTGCGCGGCCTAATATACCCTGGAGGAGATGTCATGTGCATGCTTGAAAAAATTTTCGAATCCTTCCTGTTCAATTCGCGCTTTGTTACGCTGCTGGCGGTTCTGGGGTCCCTTTTTTCCTCTGTTGTCATGTTCGTGATGGGCACCATGAAAATAACCAGTTCCATAATCATGTTCTGGAGTCAGGTCACCGGAGCGGAGGCGGAACAGAATTCCGGCGCCCTGGTGGCCCTGTTCGTGTCTTCGGTTGACATCTACCTGTTCGCAACTGTTTTGCTTATCTTCAGCAATGGCCTGTATGAGCTTTTTGTCAAAAGAATCGCCCCTGACGATCGATGCCCGGACTCAGGCCGCCACTGGCTGAAAGTCAACAGCCTGGACGACCTCAAGTCTTCCTTGGGCAAAGTTATTCTCATGATTTTGATTGTCTGGTTTTTTGAAAAGTCTCTGGTCATTGAGTATAACACTGCTCTGGATTTGCTGTACCTGGGGGTCAGCATTCTGCTGGTCTCCGGAGCGCTTTACCTGACCCGTGACAACGAGAAGAGCCAAACACCCCATACTGACGGATAAAGCGGTGGGGGGGCGGTTCACGAAACAGAGGCGCTAGGCCCGTTTCAAATGTTTTTGCTCATCTTGATACCCCGTATGCTACGGCCACTGCTGCGCCGCATGCAACACACGCAAGACGGATACGGCCTCTGCATCTTCGGCATATATCACGATAAAATTCGAATGGACGACCATTTCCCGCGTACCGGCGACGCGGCTTGGTTTATACATCTGTGGAAACCGGATTAATTCGGAGACCCGTATCTCTATTTCGTCTTTCAACGCTTGAGCGGCGTCAGGATTGTCATCAGCATATACCCGACAATCGCCAACAGGTCTGTACGGGCTGTTTCGCGCCAGCTAAGAACGGGCACGACGTTTCTCATCAATAATAGCTTGCGCTTCCTCCATGACCTGCCCATGTGGAACAGGGGGATGTAGGTCCGTCAGCGCTTCATGTACCTTAGCCCGGAACCATGAATCATACGCCGCTTGGTCGCAGGTAAGCCCTGCGGGCAATGCGCCTTCCTTGGCAATACGGGTTAATAGAATACGTACCGCATCGGATACGGTCAGGCCGTAGTTGGCTAAATTTGCCGCTGCTTCCGTCTTGATTTTGTCGTCAACCCGGACATGCAGCATTGTTGTCTGAGCGCTCATAGTGTTCCTCCATAGCTCAACGGCTTTTTCGCAAGGCCACTATATGTCTCAATTGAGATACGGTCAAGAGCAAGCCATATCCGCCTTGTTTGTCAAAAGCACCCCTGGCATCGGAAAAAACGCTCACTGTCAGAAAGCGAGCTTCATTTTTGGCATCGACTTTTTTGAAACACCAAGTACCAAGAAACATGCCGAGGTATTCTTGATATGCCTATGGACTCTCCGGGATTAGCGCAAAAACAAAGCCCCGCAAAGCTTTCGAGGCTTTGCGGGGCTTCTTGAGATGTTCAGGTAATGACGGGAACAAAGCACATCAGTCAATGTATTGTTATTATTAACAATTGACGAATACAAATCTTGAAATGCCATCAAAAATGCCAGCGCTTTCTATCGCCCAACGAACCTCTTGTTTATCTTTTCCAGTATACGGCGATGCCACCGGGTATGTCAATGGTGAAAGGGTGGGGGACGCCAAAGCTGATATTCCCGGCCCTTTCCTTTTCTCTGCCCCATGATAACCGAAGCATCAAAAAAAGTGCTGTCTGGAATATACCAGGCAAGGTAGCGTCACCGCACTCCTGCCCTTCGGGGGTTACTGATTCGCAAAGCTCAACGAAAAGCTCCAGCCTTTCTTTGATATCACAATTTGTGATTTCAAACTTGAGATGCCAAATTGGCACATCAAGTTTACGGCAAACGAATTGTGTCGCCGCTGGCGACACAATTGCAGGAAAAGCTCCGACAAAACCTTTGAACAGAGGAACTTACGGCGAGTGATACAATTTGCCCTCCTAGAAGCCAATGCGCCGTTTATCTTTGCTCGGGGCGAGTATCAATTCATTCAGGGCTTCAATGATGCCGCCAAGCGCCGCGTCATGCTTTCCTATGATCTCACCATGCTTTCCAACAGCCGCTTCCAACTCCGCTACCTTGGCGGCGAGTTCTTGTTGCGCCGGGAGCGCCTTTCGCAACCAGATGAAGGCGCGAAAGATCGCTATATTGACCTGGACGGCCTGTTCGCTGTTTAAGACAGAGGAAAGCATTGCTACGCCTTGTTCTGTAAAGGCGAATGGCTCAGTTCTTCTGCCGCCTCTCCCTGGCTTTGACATCGCAAATTGCGATCTCAAAAATGCGTGCTCTTCCTTGGTCAGTTGGAACATAAAATCTTCGGGGAAGCGGGCGCGATTTCTTTTTACCGCTTCATTCAGTCTGAATGTCGGGACATCGTACAGCGCCGCCAAATCAGTATCCAACATGACCCGCTGACCACGTATCTCAAAGATACGCTGAGCTATGGAGTGCGTAAGCGCCGGGGTATTTTCAGCCATAATCATTCCTTTCCTCTTTCCCCTATCCGATTGCCTGGGCGTTTACAACCAAGTGGAATTGTCACGCCGGACCGCCCCAATTTGAGATCCCAAAAGTGGATCTCAAGTTTGAGGTCGCAATTTGCGACCTTAAAGCATCCCCTTCATCGGCGGATGCCGCCCACATCCACTCTTTAAGATCGCAAATTGTGATCTTAAAGAATCCTACTCCTCACGAAATCACTCAACGAACTGGCCCGCCTGTTCCCCGTAAGCTATCCAGATACTCGGCCCATTTGCTCATCATACGGCGGCGCTCCGGCAGATATTGTGCATAATTGTATGTAGCCCTCACACTATGATCGCCGTGGGCAAGTTGGCGCTCGATCCAATCCCGGTTATAGCCTTGCTCGTTAAGCAAGGTGGAAGCCATAGAGCGGAAGCCGTGAACTGTCGTTTGTTCTTTGGTGTAGCCAAGCCGCCGCAGCCCGGCAAGCAGGGTCACTTCTGATATGGTTGCGCTTGCTGCCCGCATGGACGGGAACAGGTATTTGCTGTTTCCGGCATACGGGCGCAGTTCTTTTAAAATGTCTATCACCTGCCGAGCAATATGACGGGATCACATGGGAGGGAGAGAAATACAAAAACAGAAGCCCCGCAAAGTCCAAAAGTCTTTGCGAGGCTTCCTTAGATGTTCAGGTGGGGCGAATGATGGGAATTGAACCCACGACACCCAGAGCCACAATCTGGTGCTCTACCAATTGAGCTACATCCGCCACAAGAGAAATTGGGTTTACACGGGAAGGGCGCGTTGGTCAAGTGCCTTTCGATGGTAAAATGTCCAGGGGGCTGTTTCCAGGCTGCGCTGACAAATAGCCCTTTTGCCCTCCGGCTGCGTCAGAGGAGCCTGCTATTTCGGTCGAATACCATAAAAGTATACTCCCTTATAGCAGGCTTATCTTCCTTGCCGGAGAACAAAATTGCTTATTTGTTAGCACAACCTAGGCGTCCACGTATAGATAGCGTTTGATTTTCTGGGTGGCGGTTTTTTCAAAGGGTTCGGTCTGCTCAATGATCTTGACGATCCGGGCAAAGGAGGAGACCTTGGTATTGACCTGCTTGCGTATGCCTTCAAGCAGTTCTTTGCGTTTTTCCTCCATTTCCGCTTCGGAAAGATCGCCCAGCAGTTCATCCAGTTTGTCCGAGTCAAGGTGCACCCGGGCGGTCAGGCGGCCTTCGTGCTGATACACGAGCACTTCCAGCACATAGGGAGAGGCAAAGAAAAAGGATTCAACCTCTTCAGGATAGATATTCTCGCCGCTGGGTCCGATAACCACATTTTTGGAGCGGCCTTTGATGTACACATAGCCGTCCGCGTCCATGGCGCCGAGATCGCCGGTTTTCAGCCACCCGTCAGCGGTAAACACGGAGTCCGTCACTTCCGGCAGCTTATAATAGCCGCGCATGACATTGGGGCCCTTGGCCTCGATTTCCCCTTCGCCCGTGGCTTTATTCACATCGCCCAGCCGCAGGCTGATCCCCGGCAGGGGCGGGCCGGAACTGAACGATCTGGTATGGGCGGGCGCAGCGCCGGATAAAATGGGGGAGGTCTCGGTCAGGCCGTAGCCCACGCTATAGGGGAAGCGGGCTTCGCGTAGAAAGCGCTCGGCATCGGCGGCCAGAGGGGCTCCGCCAATGGCCAGAATCCAGAGTTCACCCCCGAAGGTGGCCATAAGTTTTTTGCCCGCCGCGCGGTGCATGAGCCTGCGGAAAAAGGGAATGCCATACAGCCAGCGGGAAAAAGCGCTCCCGGTGAGCTTGGGCAGCACATTGGTCTTGAAAATCTTTTCAATGACCAAGGGCACGGCCAGCATGGCCGTGGGCTTTACCTCGGCCAGCGCGGGCAGGAGCACGCGGCCCGTGGGCGGCTTATCCAGATAGTGCACGTGCACGCCGTGCAGCAGGGGCAGCACCAGTCCCACCGAACACTCAAAGGTGTGCGGCAGGGGCAGAATGGACAGCATGCGATCATGCTCGGACAGTTGCGCCACATTATACACGGTTACGGCGTTGGACACGATATTCTTGTGGGTCAGCATGACCCCCTTGGAATGTCCTGTTGTGCCCGAGGTATAAATGATGGCCGCGAGATCCTCTTCCGCAGGTTCGGCCGGTACCTGCTGGGTCAGGCGCATGGCCTTTTCCTTCCATTTGCGCAACTCGCGCAGGCCCTTGCTTTTCAACTCGCGCACGGTGTCGCGCGTCATGCCCTGGCTGATGGGGGTGAAGCTTTCAATGCTTACAAACAGCGGGGAAGGATCAAACACCGCGTCTTCAATTTTGGGGAAAAGTCTTTCGGATACGAAAACGGCCTTGGCCTCGGAATGCCGGATAATGTGGACAATGGCGTCGCTGTGGAACTCGGTGAGAATGGGAACCGCAACCGCGCCCATGCCGGTGACGGCAAAATATACGATGCCCCAGTACGGCGAATTTTCCGAAAGGATGGCCACGTGATCGCCAAAGCCTATGCCTTGCTCGGTCAGCCACCGGGACAAGGTAACCACGGAATCATGCAGTTCCTGGTAGGTGAGCGGGGTATCGCCCAAGTTGGAGAGCGCCGGCCTGTCAGCAAAACGGGCGGCGCTGTGCTCGAGAACCTGGCGTAAAGTGAGCGCGGAAAGAGACGGTTCCGTCATGGAGTCCTCATGGAGCGCAGGGATACCCTATTTGCTGAAAAATCACAAGCCGCCTCCGGGTAGCGCCTCAGTTTGGTGTCAGACGAGGAAGGCGCCGCTTTGGCCGATGGGGCTGGACTCTTCGGTCCTGCCCCGGAGGACAAAGCAAGCCTGACGAAGTATCACACCAAACTGAGGCGCTACCAGGCACTAGTCTTCCAGGGTATTCACCACTCCCACAAAACTCTCAAGGGCGGATTCAAGCGTATCCAGATGGGCCAGCAGCATGCTGAAGTCCCCGGCTTTGGCCGCGTGTTCCAGTTTTTCCGCGGCCGCGGCCACTTCCGTAATGGAAAGATTGGCTGACGACCCTTTGAGGGAGTGGGCTATTTCCCGCACCAGGTCGGCGTTGCCCTCGGCAATCGCCTCGGCCAGCTTTTCTTTGGTGGAGGGGCTTTCCGCGGCCACATGCCGCAGCAGCTTTACATACAATTTTTTATTACCGGCAACACGAGGCAGAGCGGACGCCACGTCAATGCCGGGAAGGGAGGAAGAAAGCTCGGTCACGGTGCGCTCCAATATAAAGTTCTTAAAAACACCGCCGTCAGGCGCGGGCGGCACGGCCTTTGGTCAGGGAAGCTCCGGAGCTTCCGGCAAAAGCCATCTGGCGATAACGGTAAAAACATTTTCCGGATCAATGGGTTTGGCTATATGATCGTTCATGCCCACGGCCAGGCTTTTTTCCTTATCGCCCGACATGGCGTGCGCGGTCATGGCCACAATGGGAATATTCCGCAGTTGCGGATGGCGGCGCAGTTCCGCGGCAGCGGTCAGCCCGTCCACTTCCGGCATCTGGATATCCATGAGGATGAGAGCATACCGTTTGGCGAGCGCCATTTCAATAGCTTCCCGCCCATTTTCCGCGATTTCCACAATAAAACCGGCCTGCTCCAGCGTCTCACGCGCAACTATCTGGTTGATATCATTGTCTTCCGCAAGAAGTATCCGTTTTCCCTTAAGGTGGGCCACCAGATCGCGCGGATCGCGGAAAGCGGCCGGGCGGGCCGCATCATGCGCGACCAAAGGCAGGGCGAACACGGCGCTAAAAGAGAATTCCGCGCCTTGTCCCTGTTCGCTCGTGCAGGCTATCTCGCCCTGCATCATTTCCACCAGGCGTCTGGAAATGGCCAGCCCGAGGCCGGTCCCGCCATAGCGCCTGGTGGTGGAGGCATCAGCCTGGGAAAAGGCGGAAAACAGGCGCTCCAGTTGCGCCGGTCCCAAACCGATGCCGGTGTCGCGCACATGAAAGGAAAAGGTAGCCGAGTCTTTGGCGCGTTCTTTCAGGGCGGCATGCACGTACACCCCGCCTTGCTCAGTAAATTTGACGGCATTGCCGATCAGGTTGGTCAGAATCTGGTGCAGGCGTAGCGGGTCGCCCAGGACAGAGAGTGATTCGGGCATGTCCAGGCTTAAATCCAGGACCAGGCCTTTGGCCTGCGCGCCTTCCCGGAGCATGTCAATCACGCCCCGCAGAACCTCGGCCACACGGAATTCCGTGCTTTCCATTTCCAGCTTGCCGGCCTCTATTTTCGAAAAATCAAGAATATCGTTGAGAATACGCAGGAGAGCCCTGGCCGATTGTTCGGCCTTTTCAAGATAGTCTCTCTGCTTTGCCGTCAATTCCGTGTCCAGCACCAGCCGGGCCATGCCCAGGATGGCGTTCATGGGCGTGCGGATTTCATGGCTCATATTGGCCAGGAACTCGCCCTTGGCCCGGGCGCTCTCCTCGGCCGCGTCCCGGGCCAGCCGGAGTTGGCGCTCGGTTTCCCGCATTTCAGTGATGTCCAGAAACCAGGACATCACGCAGGGTTCGTCATCATATTCGGCCAAAAAGGCATTGGCCAGCATGTCCCTGCTGCTGCCGTCCGCGGCCTGCATGGACACGATCCGCCAGTTGATGGAGCCGAACTGGCGTACATCGCGCAGAAAATCGGAACATTCCTGTTCATTGGCGCACAGGTCAACCGCTTTCGCGCCCACGCCGATGCCGAAAAAGTTTTGCGCAAAGGGCGTGGCGGAACGCACCACCTCATCCACAAAAATAACAAAGCAGACCGGGCTGGTGTCCATGATTTTGCGCAGGAGCCGGCGTTCCTTGTCCAGTTCGTCTTCCTTGCGTTTCAGCGCGGTCAGGTCGCGGGTATAGCCAAGCAGACTGCGCTCATTGCCGCTTTCAAAGCGCACCAGCGTGATTTCCGCCGCAATGGGAGTGCCGTCCAGGGTCTGGTGCAACCACTCAAACTGGTCCCGCCCCTGTTCCAGCGCCCTTTGCAGGTGTTCTTGAAAGCCCGTCCGGCTGAGGCGCCCGTCCGGCTGGGTCAGCGGGGACAGGGCGTTGAATTTTTCCCGGTACTCTTCCTGGCTGGAAAGCTGGAAAAGGTGCATCGCGGCCAGGTTGCAGTCAATGAGGTTGAGATTCGCATCCCAGAAGCTACAGACCTGGGGCATGGAGTCCAGCATGATCCGGGTGCGCTGGTCCGCCTCGTAGACGCGGGTCACATCCTGCATGACCTCAATATGCCCGATGCGCTCGTTCTTTTGATCCAGAAGAAAGGAGGCCTGTCCCTGAAAATAGCGTTCGCGCGCGGGATTGTAGCGGTTGAACCCGCGTCCTTTGCCGCTGTCTTGCGGACCGAGTTCCGTGTCCTCTCCCCACTGTTCTTCGGGTTTGCCCAGCACATCGTACAGGGAGTCCGCGCCGATATTCTCAAGCGCGGGGCTGTTCAGGTAGGTCCAGCGCCGTTCCATGTCCGTGACAAAGATGGGGAAGGGAATACTGTCGATAACCCCTTTGTACCACCACATTTTTTCCGTAATCAGGTCAAAGGCCTTGCCCAGTTCTTCCCCCAGGGACTGAACATCGTCTCCGGGCTGGGGAAAGTACACGTCCGCCGACAAGAAGGGCAGGGAGACCGGCATTTCCCCTTCCTCCATAAAAAACGGGAACGTGTTTTCGTTGTCTTGCGGCAGGTGGGGCAGGAGAGCGTCTTTCGACAGGTGGGGCAGGCGGGCGACAGACGGCGCGGCGTCTTCCGGCAGGTAGCCGGTAGCGGCCAGGATATCGCCCACGCGCCGCCGCATATCGTGCAGCAGCGTGGTCCGCTCCTCAACCGTGCGTTCCAGGAATTGCTTCTGCATGGCAATGGTGGCCAGGGCTTCCTGCTGTTCCTGTTCCTGCTGCTTGAGTTTGTCTATGTCCAGGTGGCCGCCCACCACGCGCGTGACCCGGCCTTCGCTGTCCCAGGCAATGGCGCGGCCCTTGTCGTAGGTCCAGATATAATAGCCGTTTTTGTGCCGCATGCGTATTTCGCATGCATAGTCCGCGCTCTCCCCGTTCAGCAGCGCGGCCAGGGCCTCGTGCGCGCGCTGGGCGTCATCCGGATGGATCAGCGCGCTCCAGAAGGCAAAGGTCGGGTCAAACTCTCCCTGTTCATAGCCGAGCAGGGAAAAAAAGATGTCATTGAACACAATGTCGTTAGTGATGGGATTCCAGTCCCAGGTGCCGAAATTGGTTTCGCGGATCACCAGTTCGAACTGGTTGACGGTCCGCGTGAGTTCTTCCTCGGCCGCTTTGGCGGCGCTGATGTCCTGCAACACGCCCACCAGGCGCAAGGCCTTGCCTTGGACGTCCCTTTCAACCACGCGGCCGCGATCCACAGCCCAGATGACGCTGCCGTCACCGCGACGCATGCGGAATTCGGCTTCGTACATGGGCGTTCCCCCGCGTATATGCGCTTCCACCGCTTCCAGCGCCCCCGGCAAATCCTCCGGCAGTACGGCCGCGGTCCAGGCCTCCTCCGAGCCCTGGATGTCGTCAAGATCCCGTCCGGCTATGTCCGCCCATATCCTGTTGTAAATGACTTCACCGGTCTGGATGTTCCAATCCCAAGCGCCGAGTTCGGACGCTGTGAGCACGGCGTCAAGGCTGGCGCTCAGCCGTTTGTTTTCAACGCGTTCCCGGGTATTTTGAATGCCGCCGCTGATGCGTAGCACCGTGCCGTCGGGCGCTACTTCATCCACTGTTCCGTAAGCAAAGACCCAGTTCCAGGTGTTTTTGCGGGAATTCCGCACCCGGTATTCGGCTTGGTAACGGACTCGCGGATCGTCAAGCAGCCGCTGCATGGCGGCCAGAACGATATCCTGATCGTCAGGGTGAATCAGTTCCCTGACAGCAGTCTCCCAGTCCCGCAGAAGCGTGCGCATGCCGCCCTCGGCGCCGGTCAGCACATCTTCCATGAAGATCAGAGTTCCCTGGCCGTCCTTGAAGGTCAGGACCCAGGGAGATATCTTCGCGGCCCGCAGCTTTTCGCCGCTCTGCTGAAAAAGGTCGTCGCCGGAAGCGAAATCCATGCCTTCTTCCACCTTTTCCGCCCATTGCGGGCGAATTCTCCTTTACCCAGCGTGATGCCGGACTCTTGTCTTTTGCACATGTATCGCATCTTTCGTCAAGGAGAGCAAAACGGAAAATGGCGGCAGGGATTTTTGATATGCCTATTGCGCAATAATGATTTTCCGTATATGCTATGGAAAGTCGCTGTAATCATAAAAATTTTGGAGGCTTCATGTCCCTCGGTTATCAAGAAATGGAAAAAATTCTGATGGACGAGCTACGGTTGTATCATCACCCGATTGCCGTCACCTGGCTGTTCACGGATAGCGAAATACAGGACTTTAAAGAAAAAACGCCGCATATTGTGCCGGTTAAGCCGCTTACATACTGCCAGTGGGAACTGGCCGCCCGCATGCAGGGCAAAACAGTGCTGGGGGATAAGAGGCACCTGGGCTGTTCCAACGCCCAGGTCACTTTCGGTTGGAAGGAGATTGACGAAAAGGAAATCAAATCCCAGCTCAAATACTGTGTGGACCTGGATCAGGCCGAGCGCTTCATGCGCTCAAAACCGCACATGCCGCTGGGTTCGCTCAAGGCCGTCGCCGTAGGCCCCCTGGGCAAGGCCGCGGTAAAGCCGCATGTTGTGCATTTTTACTGCGACAACATGCAGTCCTATCACCTGGCTATCGACTACATGGCTGCCACCAACACCCATCCCGTGCGTCCCTGCGTGACCATGAGTTCCTCCGCCTGCGGCGGCGCCGTGTTCTGCTGGCAGGAAAAAACCTTCAATCTTTGTCCCGCCTGTTCGGGCAGCTACAACGCCGGCAAAACCGAACGCGGCGAAGTCAATGCCTTTATTCCGGGCGATCACCTGGAAGCCACGGTGAATCGCCTGCTCCAGCGCATCAACAAAGGCGGCTCCAGCTCCATCACCCGCCCCGGCGATCCCTTCCCCGGTGCTGATATCTGCAAGAACTGCCCGCTGATCATTTTCAAGGACGGCAAAGAGGACGACAGTGCCTGCGCCTCCTGCGGCAATAGCTAGGCAGCGTATTACTACCTGAGGGAGCTCTGCTCCCTCAGACTCCCTTGGCAGGGGAAATGATTTCCCCTGCACCCCTCATATTTTTTGTAACCTTCAAAGAGTAAGGAGGAGCCCCGTGAAAAGTCGACTTGTCCCGTGGCTGGTTACGGCAATGATGGTACTGATGGGGTGCACTGGCGCGATTGCGGCGCAAGAGGAGGGCCAGCAATCGAATCAACCGGCTCCAACGGCTGCGCTGACGATCACGCTTGATAAAACCGAAATCCATGACGGCGGCACGATCAAGGTCAGTGGACGCGCTCCGGCGGGAAAACCGGTTTTTTTCGAAGTCTGGGCGGCGGACCACAATGTGCGCGCCAGCCGGTTTGACAGCGCCCCTGATAAAGATACCGGGGTACGGCCTTATATTTTCTATATTACTGAGGAGATGCCGGCCTATTACAAGATCTTTGCGCCCAAGGAGATGCAGGCAAAGATCGACGAGGAGAAGAAGGAAAAAGGAAACTGGAGCTATTCCGCCTTGTTGAAGGCGTTGGGCGCGGATGCCGCCTTCACTATTCCGCCCAAGGCAAGGATTGATCACTTTCAGTCCACTCTGTGGGCCAGTATCATCGGCAGCCGCGGCACGTTGCTCCCGGCCATGGATGAAAAGGAAAACCGCAGGCGCGCCATGCAACTGGTCAAGGCCCGTTTCCGGAGTATCGACAAAGTGTTTGGCGCCGCCATTGATGTCCAGCCGGACGGTTCCTACAGCGCTGACATCCAGATTCGCGAGGGACTGGCTTCCGGCGCCTATACGATCGTTGCGGTGGTAGATAAAGAGACCAAGAGCGAGGCCGCGACCTTTGAAAACAAGATTGCCTTTCCCCTGGTGTACATGGACAATGCCGGCACCAGCCTCAATATCTTCTACCCCTTTTTTCTCACCCTGTTCATCGCCATATTCGGCGTGCTCATGGGCGCCGGCGGCGGTTTTCTCATGAACCCGCTGCTGCTGATGCTGTTCCCCGCTCTGCCCCATACCATTGTTGCCGGCACAGTGACCCCGACGGTGCTTTTCTCCCAAGGCAGCGGCATTTATAACTATTCGAAGATCAAATTCATCAGTTGGAAGCTCGGATGCGCCATTGGCTGCTCCATGGTTCTGGGCGCATTTATTGGTCCCAAGCTGACCGAGATGATCACCCTGGATCAGTATAAATTCGCTTTTGGCTGGATTCTGCTTGTTCTGGCCGCGTTGATGTTCTGGCAGACAACGCCCGGCTATCTGGCAAAGAACAAGAAGGAGCAGGCAATTCTTAACGAATACAAAAAGCGGGCTGAAGCGGCCGCCAAGGGTGCATAAGGAGAATCGATTATGAAAGTGGAATTTTGGGGACAAGAATTTACAGTAAACATGGTGGTCGGCTGCATCGGCGGCTTCCTGATCGCTGTGGTGTCGTCGATGTTCGGCTTTGGCGGCGGTCCGTTCATGGTGCCGCTGATGGCCGTTGCCCTGCGGCTGCCCATGTATCTGGTGGTTGGCAGCTCGCTGCTGGCCATCTTTTTCAATACAACGGTCAGCACCATGCGTCACTATCAATTTGGCAACTTTGACCTGTATCTCTTCCTGGTCATGTTCCCGGCCGCTATCATCGGCGGCTATATCGCGCCGCAGATCGCCAAACGGGTCAGCCCCCTGGTGGTCAAGCGGATTGCCTGCCTGGGCCTGGTGCTGCTGGCTCTGAGCCTGCTGGGAGTGTTTTGATCATTAGTAATGCCCCTAGTTTGAGCACACGGTAGTGGGGTGAGTTTGTCGTCAGACGAGGAAGGCGCAGCTTTGCGCGATGGGGGCTGGGCTCTTTGGCCCTGCCCCCGGAGCGCAAACAAGCCTGACGAAGTATCACGGCAAACTCACCCCACTACCCCGGCTTGACAAAAAGACCACGCTCTATCTACAGTGAACGGCGTAACATTGCCTTATCCCTTTTTCAGCTTGAGCCCTGTTTCCCCGGCTCGGCCGGGGTCTGCCCACGACACTGTTACTTAGGGAGCATTCTATGTCCAATAGCATTCAGGCACAAAGAACATATGCCCTTGTCGGCACCGGAGGCTGCGGCAAAACCACTCTTGCGGAAATGCTGCTCTTGCAGGCCGGTGTTATCAACCGCCTGGGCAAAGTGGAGGACGGCAGCACCGTCCTTGACTACGAGCCGGAAGAAATAAAGCGCCGGGGCAGCATCCAGCCCGGCTTTGCCACTTTTATGAGAGGCGGGGCGCGCCATTTTCTGGTGGATATGCCCGGCGACGGCAACTTTGTGGGTGATATGGACATGATTCTCACGGGCGTGGACTCCGCGCTGTTCGTGATTGACGCTGTTGACGGCGTGCGGCCCCTGACCAAGCGCCAGTGGGCGGGCGTAAAAAAAGCGGATCTTCCGGCCTGCTGCGCCATCACCAAACTGGACCGGGATCGCGCTGATTTCGCTTCCGCCTATGCGGGCCTGTCCGCGATTCTGGGCATCCGCACCGTGCTGCTTTATGCTCCCATTGGCGAACAGGCCGACTTCAAGGGCCTGGTGGATGTGCTTGGCGCAAAAGCCCTGCTGTTCAATGCTGACGGCAGCACCTCCGAGAGCGCCATTCCGGCGGATATGGCCGATGAAATGGCAGCCTTGCGTGAAACCGCGGTGGAAAACATCGCGGAAAGCGACGATGCCCTGATGGAGAAATATCTTGAGGAAGGCGCGCTTTCCGAAGAGGAAATCCAGTCCGGTCTGCGCAAGGGCGTGCTCACCCGCCAGATTGTGCCGGTCATTGCCGTGTCCGGTCTGGAAAATAAGGGCGCTGGTCCGCTGCTTTCCATGATTGAAGCCCTGATGCCTTCCGGCCTTGAACATGCTCCCTTCACGGGCGCGGACGGCAAAGAGCTGACGCCTTCTGAAACCGGCCCGGCCGCCTGTTTTGTCTTTAAAACGCTGAGTGATCCCTTCGCGGGCCAGCTTACGGTGGTGCGCGTGCTGTCCGGCAGCATCAGCGGCGACAGCGCGCTCAAGAACATGACCACGGGCGACAATGAACGTCTGGGCGCTCCGATTCTGATGAACGGCAAAACCCAGACCCAGGTCAAAGAACCCATGGGGCCCGGCTCTGTGGTGGCGCTGGCCAAGCTGAAAAACACCCGTACCGGCGATACCCTGTCCGACGACAAGCTGGGCTTTACCTTGAAAGCTCCGGCCCTGCCCCCGCAATTGATTTCCTACGCGCTCGCGCCCAAGGAAAAGGGAGAGGAAGACAAGGTTTTTGCCGCGGTACAGCGTCTGCTGGATGAGGATATCACCCTGAAACTGAGCCGCGACGAGGAAACCGGCGATATTCTCGTTTCCGGCATGGGCCAGATGCATATTGAAACCTCGGTGGAGCGGGCCAAGCGCCGCTACAAGGTGGACATCGTGCTCAAGACCCCGAAAGTGCCCTACCGGGAAACCATCAGGGGCACGGCCCAGGTTCAGGGCCGCCACAAGAAGCAGTCCGGCGGGCGCGGCCAGTTCGGCGACTGCTGGGTGGAATTCGCTCCGCTGGAGCGTGGCTCGGGCTACCAGTTCGAGGACGGCATTGTGGGCGGCGTTGTGCCGCGCCAGTATATTCCGGCCGTGGACAAGGGCATTCAGGAAGCGTGCGTGCGCGGCTACCTTGCGGGCTATCCCATGGTGGACTTCAAGGCCAGGCTCTACGACGGCAGCTACCACACCGTGGACTCTTCGGAAATGGCCTTCAAGGTGGCAGGTTCCCTGGCCTTCAAAAAAGCTATGGAAACCTGCAAACCCACCCTGCTTGAACCTATTGTGATCCTGACCATTTCCATTCCGGATGAAAACATGGGCGACGTTATCGGCGATCTGTCCAGCCGCAGGGGCAAGGTTTCCGGCTCTGATTCCGTGTCCGGAATCACGGAAATCAAGGCCCTGGTTCCCATGAACGAAATCCTGCGCTATGCGCCCGACTTGCGCTCCATGACCGGCGGCCAGGGCAGCTTTACCATGGAATTTTCACACTATGAGGAAGCGCCCCAGCCCGTGACCGAAAAGGTCGTGGCCGAATACAAGCAGGCCAAGGGCGAAGAATAGAAGAGCGCCTGCACGGCGGGTTGCAACCGTTAGGGCCTGTTAAGGCTACAGGCCTAGTTCAATCGGACTCAGGGGCGCCATCCCTGAGTCCGGTTTTTTTTGTGAACCCTATCCGGCACGTTTGTCATACAGTCATACAACGATAAGAATTATCAGACATTTTTTCCATTGCAGGTGAAAAAAAATCGGAGTACCCTTACGCACTTTCGCGGCCCTTCCCAGGGGCTGTATATCCGGTCCAGGCGCCGGAATGTCGTTTGCATACGGGCGTATTTTGCCCTCGGCCCGTTGGGAGCCTCTTCCCAACTATTGGAGGATCCAATGCCTTACGTGAAGAAAGTTATCAGCGAACTCAAAAAATCCAGTCCGGCCGAGGTGGAGTTCCATCAGGCCGCCACAGAGGTGCTGAACTCTCTGCGTCCGCTTTTGAAAAAAGAACCCAAGTATGAAAAACACAAAATTCTGGAACGCCTTGTCGAGCCTGAGCGGCAAATCATGTTCCGCGTGGCCTGGCTTGACGACAAGGGTGAAGTCCAGGTCAACAAAGGCTACCGCATCCAGTACAACTCGGCCATCGGTCCCTACAAGGGCGGCCTGCGCTTTCACCCCAGCGTGACCACGGGCACCATCAAGTTCCTCGGCTTTGAGCAGATCTTTAAAAACGCCCTGACGGGCCTTGCCATCGGCGGAGCCAAAGGCGGGGCCAGATTTGACCCCAAGGGCAGGTCCGACAACGAAATCATGCGTTTCTGCCAGGCCTTTATGACCGAACTGTACCGCCATGTGGGCCCCACCATTGACGTGCCCGCCGGGGATATCGGCGTGGGCGCCAGGGAAATCGGCTATTTTTACGGACAGTACAAACGCCTCACCACCAGCCATGACGGCGTGATCACGGGCAAAGGGGTGGGCTACGGCGGTTCTCTTGCCCGTACCGAAGCCACCGGCTACGGCCTGGTCTATTTTGCCGAGGAAACAATGAAGGCCTGCGGCAATTCGCTGGCCGGAAAAACCTGTGTCATATCCGGCTCCGGCAACGTGGCCATTTACACAGTGGACAAGCTGTACCAGATCGGAGCAAAGCCCGTTACCGTGTCTGACTCTCGCGGCATGATTCACCATGCCAAGGGCATTGACCTTGCCGCGCTGCGCCAGGTGAAGGAAGTGGAGCGCGCTTCCCTGAGCCGCTACAAAGAGCTTTGCCCGGATGCCAAATATATCCCTGTGTCCGAATACCCCAAAGACAGGAACGCGGTTTGGAGTGTTCCCTGTCAGGCCGCCTTTCCCTGCGCTACCCAGAACGAGCTGAATGCCGCCGACGCCAGGGAACTCTTGAAAAACGGCTGCCTGTGCGTGTGCGAAGGCGCGAACATGCCTTCCACCCTGGAGGCTGTGGATCTGTTCCTGGAAGCCGGTATCGCCTTTGGTCCGGCCAAGGCGGCCAATGCGGGCGGCGTGTCCACCAGCCAGTTGGAAATGGCCCAGAACGCCAGCATGCAGCAGTGGAGCTTTGAAGAAGTGGACAAAAAGCTGCACGGCATCATGAGCGGCATTTTCCAGAGCGCCAATGAGACCGCCAAAGATTTCGGCCAACCCGGAAACCTGGTGATGGGCGCGAACATTGCCGGTTTCCGCAAGGTCGCGGATACGATGATTTCTCTGGGGGTATATTAGGCCCTGGAGCAGTTTATCATTGAAAATGTTCAACCGCTCTGCAAGGATTTGCCGGCAAATCTTTGAGTTGGACAGAGGAGCAGCATGAAATTTTGTTCCTATCTGACGGGTGACATCAATTTTGAGCCTGCGTCCATACAGCCTTGCTGTAATACCAGAGGGATCTCTGTGCCCTCCATGCCATTTACAGGGGGCCGTGTGGATATGCAGGCCTATACGAAGCATATCCACACGGTTTTTAACGCCTTGCGGAACGGAAGCCCCCTTTGCGCCGGCTGTCCGCACCTGCTGGATCTGGATACGAACGAAAACTGTGCGGACTTGAAATTAGGCATCCTGTTCCGCACAGTGTCCATGAATCAGCACCGGCACTTGTGCAACTGCCGGTGCGTATATTGCACGCTCTGGCAAAAGCCTTCCCAAGGCTATTCCATCCTACCCGCCCTGAAAAGCTTGTGGCAGCAGCAAGTTTTGAGTAAAGACTGTTTTTTCAGTTGGGGCGGGGGCGAGCCGAGCATACTCCGGGAATTTGAAGAAGCAAGCCGCTGGGTCCTGGACCAGGGGTTCCAACAATATATTCATACCAATGCCCTGCGGTACTCCCCGACGATAGCGGACATTCTGGCCGACGGCAAAGGCGGCATCAACGTCAGCCTTGATTCGGCAAATCCGGAAACATATAAGGCCGTGAAGGGCGTGGACGGCTTCGCGCGGGTCACGGAGAACCTGCGCCGCTACGTTGATGTCGCGGCGGATAGCGGCGCGGTGCATGTCAAGTATATTATATTCGCTCTGAACAACGATTTGGATGCAATCAGCGCCTTTTTTGACCTGTGCCGCGATCTGGGCGTGACGGATGTGCAGTTTTCTTTTGATTTCAGAGAAATCAATAATGGGCGACTATCCGATGCAAGTTTGGGGGCAGCGCTTTTGTTCATACAAAATGCCCAACGCCTGGGCATGCGTTGTGCGCCTTTTTTTGTGGATGACATACTCATACGTCGGCTTGAAACATTGGCACAAAGCCTGTGAGAGGAAATAAGAAAACTGAGGCGCGACTTAAACGGGAACCACATGGTTCCCGTTTTTTATTCTAATACATCAATATCACTATCATTATTACAAAAATAATTTTTTAGGCTCAATCAGGTATACTTTTTTCACAAACGTGCTACTGTGCGGAACGCACTGCGACGCGAGTGCTTTATCTCTACCGCCGTATAACCCGTTACCCATAGAAGGAGTTCGCCATGAGCAAGTTCCTGTTGGTTTGTTGCGCCCTGTTGCTCTCTTTTACCGGCACGGCCGCGGCCCACTTCGGCATGATCATCCCCTCGGCGAACACGGTTGCGGACAATACGGAAGCCGTCATTTCACTTGACTTTTCCTTCAGCCATCCCATGCAGATGATCGGCATGCCTCTGGCCAAGCCCCAGGCGGTCCGCGTTTTCTTTGACGGCGCGGCCGAAGATATCACCGCCGGTCTGAAGGCCGCCCGCATTATGGATCATGACGCCTGGAAGACCGAATACAAAGTGAAAAAACCAGGGGTCTATCAGTTTGTCATGGAACCCACGCCTTACTGGGAGCCTGCGGAAGAGCGTTTTATCATCCACTATACCAAGACTTATGTCGCGGCCTTTGGCGCTGAGGAAGGCTGGGCCGAGCCGACGGGCATCAAGACGGAAATCGTACCCCTGACCAGGCCGTTCGGCAACTATGCGGGCAATGTTTTCCAGGGCCGGGTGCTGCTCGACGGCAAACCGGTCCCTGGCGCGCAGGTTGAAATCGAATACTACAACCAGGATAAAAAATACAAAATTCCCAATGATTATATGATCGCCCAGTCAGTCAGGGCCGATGCCGACGGTGTTTTCACCTATGGCATTCCCTTTGCCGGATGGTGGGGCTTTGCCGCTCTGAGCGAGTCCGATGAGAAGCTGCCCCGTGATGGCGCTCCCAAGGATGTCGAGATCGGGGCTGTGCTCTGGACGAAGTTTATTGACCCGGTGTCAGGAGGTGTCTCCAAATAGCTCCCTGAGGGGGCTCTGCCCCCTCAGACTCCCCCGGCAGGGGAATGATTCCCCTGCACACCCATTTCCGGAAAACGGCAGAGCCGTTTTCCGGGAATTGCGGGGTCAAGGGGGTTCAACCCCCTTGCAGGGTGGTTTGGAGGGACAGCGTCCCTCCAAAAAATCCTGACCCCAGACTTATAAGGCACTTCCATGCATATATCTGAAGGTGTTCTGTCCCCCGCTATACTTGGATGCGGCGCGGCCCTGGCCGTTGCCGGGGTCGCCCTTGGTCTGCGCAAGGTTGACTATTCCCATCTGCTGACCGTGGCCGTGCTGTCTTCGGCCTTTTTTGTGGGCTCACTGGTCCACGTGCCCCTTGGTCCGGGCAGCGTGCACCTTATTCTCAACGGCTTGCTTGGCCTGTTTCTGGGTTGGGGTGTTTTTCCGGCGCTTTTTGTCGCCCTTCTCTTGCAGGCCGTGCTGTTTCAGTTCGGGGGCATTGCCGTGCTCGGGGTCAATGTTGTTATCATGGCCTTTCCCGCCCTGCTCTGCCACTATGCTTTCCGCCCCCTGTTCTCTGGCCCGGAGTCCCGCCTGGCTTTTGCGGGTTTCTGCTGCGGCGCTTTTTCCGTGGCCGGGGCCGCGTTTATTACGGCCCTGGCCCTGAGCTTCAGCAATGAGGGCTTTTGGGCTTCGGCCAAAATTCTGTTTTTCGCCCATCTGCCGATCATTGGGATTGAAGGCGTGATCACGGCTCTGGCCGTGTCCTTTGTGGCCAAAGTACGGCCGGAACTGCTCGCTTTTGCGAGACAATAGCGGTAGGCTTGTCCCATGAAATTGTCCGCAAGCTGCGTTCTTGCTGTCCTGTTGCTGCTGTGCCTTGGCACGCCAAGCCCGGCCCACCGGGTCACGCTGTTCGCCTATGTGGACGGGGATGTGGTTCGTGTGGAGTGCGGCTTTAATAGAAGCCAGAAGGTGCGCCAGGGCAAAATAACGGTCACGGATGCGCTCACCGGCGCGTCCGTGCTTGAGGGCCACACCGACGAACACGGCGCGTTCAGTTTCCGGCCTTCTGAGGCTGTGTTGCGCTCAGGACACGATGTACGCATCAGTGTTGCGGCCGGGGAAGGACACCAGAGCGACTGGGTTGTGACAGCCAAGGAATTGCGTTCCTTAAACGGGCATCCGGCTGCCGGTGAAGCCGAACAAACACCTGCGGGCAGCGGCGAACAGGAGCCGGAAGCCGCTGCCGGGCAAGGCGTTGCCGCGCAGACGCTTGCGGGCCTCAGTGCACAGGAACTGGAAGCCCTTGTCGGCCGGGTGCTGGACGCCAAGCTGGCTCCGCTGAAGTCGGAACTGGCCCAGGCGCGGGATCGCGGGCCGGATTTGCGGGACATTATCGGGGGCCTGGGCTGGATTCTGGGACTGCTCGGACTGGCCGCCTATATGAAATACCGCCCTTGATACTTGAAGTGTCGGTAGCGCCTCAGTTTGGGGTGCGCTACGTTTTGATGCCCCACAAAAACCAGGAAAGGCGAGACAGCGAAGGCAGCAATAAGCGTCGTTGGCTGATCTGACGAGGAAGGCGCAGCTTTGGCCGATGGGGCTGGGCTCTTCGGCCCTGCCCCGGAGGACAAAGCAAGCCTGACGAAGTATCACCCCCAAACTGAGGCGCTACCCATGTTTGAGCAAGCCTTCAGCCACCGCCCTTCCCCGCTGCACAGCCTTGACCCTCGGGTCCGGCTGCTTGCCGCCGCCTGCGGGGCCGTGGTTTTTTCCTGTCTTTCGAATATGTCCGCCGCGTGGGCCTCGCTCGGCTTTTCCCTGCTGCTGCTCATTGCCGCCAACCCGCCCTTGCGTCCTCTGCTAAAGCGCGTTGCCCTGGTCAACCTTTTCATCCTCTTTCTCTGGCTGACCGTGCCCTTGAGCATGGCCGGAGAACGTCTTTTCAGCCTCGGGCCGCTGCATTTCAGCGCGTCCGGCGTCAGTCTCGCCCTGCTGGTGACAGTGAAGTCCAACGCTATCCTGCTGCTGTTCATCGCGCTGGTGGCCGGAATCAGCGTTCCGCGCATCGGCAGCGCCCTGGAGCGCCTGCGCGTGCCGGGAAAACTTGTGTTTCTGCTTCTTTTCACCTATCGCTATGTGCATGCCGTTGGCGAGGAGTGGGACAGGCTGCGCACGGCCGCGAAGCTGCGCGGTTTTGTTGCCCGCAACAGTCTCCATACCTACCGGACCATAGGCAACATGCTGGGACTGGTCTTGATCAACAGCTTTGACCGCGCGCAACGCGTCTACGAGGCCATGCTGCTGCGCGGTTTCAACGGAAGCTTCCACACTGTGGGCGAGTTGCGGACACGGCGGCGCGACCTGGTGTTCGCGCTTTTGTTCACCTTTGCTCTGGTGCTCATTTTGGGGATGGAACTATGCCTGGAACGCGCTCTTCCCTGACCGGCGTCCCTTTGTTTGCCTTGGAAGCGGTCAGCTTTGCTTATGCGGGCAAGCCCGTTCTTTTTGACGGGCTTGATGTGGCGCTGCGCCAGGGTGAGCACGTCGGCCTGTACGGCCCCAACGGCAGCGGCAAGACCACCCTGTTCCGTCTGATCATGGGACTGGAAAAGCCGCTTTCCGGGCGGCTCCTGCTGCACGGCGAGCCGGTGGACAATGACCAGGCCCTGCGCGCCTTGCGCTGCCAAATCGGTCTGGTCATGCAGAACGCCGATGATCAGCTTTTTTCCCCCACTGTGCTTGATGACGTGGCTTTTGGCCCGATCAACCTGGGGCTCGGCCGGAGCGCGGCCAAGGAACGCGCCATGCAGGTGCTGGACGACCTGGGCCTGGGCGGTTTTGCCGACCGGCTCACGCACCGGCTGTCCGGCGGGGAAAAGAAACTGGTTTCCATAGCCTCGGTGCTTTCCATGCGTCCCGAGGCCCTGCTTCTGGACGAGCCCACGGCCTTTCTGGATGACGGCTCCAGGGAACGGATGATCGATATTCTGCGCGCTCTGCCTTGCGCCCGCATTATCATATCGCACGACCGGGATTTTCTGGAACGCACCTCTTCTCTTTTTACTCACATAGAACACGGCAAACTCAGTGCTCCCGGCCGGGAATTGCCGTCCGCTTTCCGCGCTTGCGGCTGAGCCCAGGGGCTGTTTCCAAATAAGCAATTTTGCTCCAAGAGCAAGGAACCCGGCCCTTTTTGCGAAGGGAGTGTACTTTTATGGTACTGACTCGGCACATCCTGTGCCTCGGCCTTCGGCTACCGCCCTGCGGGCGGTTCCCAATTTTGCTATCCTGCAAAATTGTCGACCGGAGAAAAGAGGGCCGGGTGACGCAGCTATTTGGACAAAAGAACTATTTGGGGACAGCCCCTAATACCCCAGATCTTCCTCAACCAGAATCACAGTAAACCTCCCTACGCCTCTGGTCTTTTTTTCCAGGATCGTGGTCACCCGGCACAGTCTGGCCGGACTGTCGCAGCCGTGGCATTTGCCGTCCGCGGCGCAGGGAGTCATATCATTACGGCGTCTTGTATTGGCCGGCGCGACATGATTTTTAGCGCGAAACACAGCCTCGTGGACGTCCGCGACGATTTTGTTCCTGCCGACGACGGCGATAACGTGTTCCGGTCCGAAGATCATGGCGGCCACGCGGTTGCCTGTGTTGTCGATGTTGACCAGCTTGCCGTCTGTGGTCACGGCGTTGACGCTGGTCAGAAAAACGGAAGAGAGGATCTGCTTGCGGCACACCCGTTGCCGCTCCTCCGGACTATATTCCGGCAACCAGTGGTCGTGCACTTCGTGGCCCCTTTCACGCAGTGCTTCATCCAGCTTCAGCGCGCGCGTGGTCATCGAGCCTCCCAGGCCGACATCCACACCGGCCGGAACCAGATCCAGCACCGCTTTTTTGGCTTGTGCCGCATTGGGGACAATCAGAACCGCAAAACCATTTTTCGTGAGTTTTTCGGAGAGTGCTGTCAGCATTGCTTTACTTCCTTTTTTGCACATGAAGAATGCGCCACAAAGAGGTAACGCTCACCCCGAGGCGTTTCGCCGCTTCTTCTTTATGGCCGTGGCATTCCGCCAGAGTTTTTTCCGCAAAAGCTCGTCTGACCATTGTAACTGTTTCTTTCAGAGTGCGGGTTTCCGCGTCCAGGGGCAGGCCGGATGTTCGGGGAGTTTTGTCGGCGTCGGCCCTATATTCGGACAGGATTTCATGGAAAAGCCCTTCATCAGGCCTGTTCCCTTCCAGTTGCAAGATATAGCGTTCCGCCACGGACAACAATTCGCGCACGTTGCCCCGCCAGGGGTGCTCCCAAAGCCGGTCAAAAATGTTCCGGGAAAAAATGCCCGCCGCTTTACGATATTGCGACAGGATACTCGCCAGAAGCAGCGGGATATCTTCAAGCCGTTCACGCAGGGGGGAAACGCGCACGGAAAGTGTGGCTATCCTGTAGTATAAATCCATCCGGAACTCGCCCCGATGCGCCAGTTGCAGAATATCTTTATTCGTGGCGCTGATGATACGGACATTAACGGGAATAAGAGAATTGCCGCCCACGCGGATAAGTTTTTTGGTTTCCAGCACACGCAGAAGCCGTAACTGCAAAGCATGGCTTATTTCGCCCAACTCATCCAGAAACAGCGTCCCTCCGTGGGCCATTTCAAAAAGTCCCGCCTTCCCTCCTGAACGGGCTCCGGTAAAGGCGCCGCCTTCATAGCCGAACAGTTCGCTTTCCATAAGCGTTTCAGTAATCGAAGCGCAGTTGATCGCCACAAACGGCTCCTGCTTTCTCCGGCTCTCCCTGTGTATGGCATTGGCGACCAGTTCCTTGCCCGTGCCGGTCTCCCCCTGGATAAGCACCGCGGCATCCGTCTGCGCCACCCGCCGTATCTGTTCCTTCAGCCGCAGGGTGGCGGGACTTTTTCCCAAAATGTCGCCAAGGCCCGTGAAAGCTTGAAATCCGCTGGAATAAATTTTTTTCCCAATTTTTTTATTGATCTTCTGTATGGATGAAACCGTATTGAAGAACGCCACAGACCCAAGAACGCCCGGAGTAAGGTGCATGGGAAAACAATTCACAACGAGCAATTCGCTCCCGATCTGCACAATTTCGTCATGTATGGGCTGCTGATCCGAAATCGTCCGTAAAAGCCCGAGAGTTTTGTAGTGGGAAGAGAGCGCATTTTCGGGATTGCCCGCCGGAATTTTGAGCATTTGCAGGGCTTTTTCATTAACAAACAGCAATCCACCGGCGTCGTTGATACAAATGATCCCGTCCCGGACATAGGTAAAAATGGTATCAAGGTCCCGCCGCCGCATCTCTTCATAACGCTTCTGGCGGCATATGGCCTTTGCCTGCTGCAAGGCTTTCACAATGTTGCCGGGATGCAAATCGATAACAAAGCCGGCCCCGCCCAGGTCTTTCATCCTTCCACTGCTGGGCCCCCCTCCCATAAGCGCGCGCAGGCCTTTCGCATACGCCTCATCAACCTTGCGGAACATTTCCGCCCCGTCGGCATACTGGATGTGAAAGATGCGCAGATTGAGCAGCGCCTCAATGGTGGCGATGTCGTGATACTCAATGATGTGGGTGGCAAGAGCTATTTCCGGGGTACGGTGTTTGATTCCAAGGAGTGTGCAGATAATATCCATGTCCGTCCGTTCGATAAGCGCGACGGAATGCCCCAGGGAATGCGCGATGACCGCCCCTGTGCCGCCGTGAGCCAAAATGGCCTCGCTCCCCTGCATGAGGCACTGCCGGGCTGTGCTCTCCGCCGAATCAAACGAGACGGTATGATAGTGCAGATCATATTCGTCATGGTCGGGCAAACGGGAGATCACCTGGCGGACCCTGTTGGTGATCTCTTCCGCGTGGGTGAGCACGGCGATTTTGCAGGGAGGAAACAAGGGCAAAGGCTGTGTGGCGGAAGGCGGCATGGCGGCCTACTTTGCAAAAATGAATTTCAAAAATGAAATCATAGAGTGTGCCCAAAGATCAAGATAAAAAATAATATAATAATTTCAGTATAATATAAAGAACACTACAACGGTATACAGTTTGCAATCTCTTATCTCAACCGTAATCGGATCAGGCAAGCCAGGGAAAGGAGCGCTCCATGCAAATGCAAACTCGTGAACACCCCTTTCTTGCCGCGTACATCCGTTTCGCGGACAGCCTGTCCATTGCCGTTGCCAGGCTTATGGCTGTTTTTGTCGTCTTCCTTATATTGCTTATCGTGCACGAAGTGGCATTGCGGTATATCTTCAACGCGCCGACCATATGGGGCCTGGAAGTCCAGTCCATTATATTCGGAACTCTATGCATGCTCGCCATTCCCTATGCGACCTATAAAGGCTGCCATCCCCGCGTGACCGTTTTCCTGGATACATGTCCGCCGCGAGCGCGGCTTTATCTTGAGATAGTATACATCATTATCTTTCTCTTTCCGTTCATGGTGGTCCTGCTCTGGTTTGAGAGCCGGGAAGTATACGCTGCCTGGCGTATCGGCGAAACGTCCACCCTGGGCGCTTGGGAACCTCCGCTATGGCCCATAAAGGCGTCCATCCCCCTCGGAGCGGGGTTGGTTCTCTTCCAGGGCTTTGCGGAACTGGCAAAAGCACTGTTCAAAGTTCAGTTGCAGCACACGGCATGTTACAAAAGGAGCACATGATGAAACGAGGCAAGGGCATTCTGAAATTTTTGTCAGGGATTCTGTTTGTCGCGCTGGCCGTTGTCCCTGCCAAGGCGGCGGACAACCAACAAGTCTTTAACTGGCGATGCCCGACCGTATATGTCAGCACCACGCCCGATTTCAAAACATTGGAAGAAGCCTTTGAAAACATCAAGCTGATGAGCAACGGCCGTTTGGTGATCCGGGCCTACCCGTCCGGAGCGCTTATGCCCATGAGCGGCGTGTATGACGCCGTTAAAGCCGGCACGGTGCAAATAGGGGTGAGCTATCCCAACTTCCAGTTCGGCAAGAATAAGGTATGGGGCATATTGAATGATGAGCCTTTCGGTTTCAGAAAGCCCGAAAGCTTCCTCCAGTGGCTCTATTTCGGCGGCGGCATAGAATATGGCAACAAACTCGCCAATGCCGACGGCATCCTGTGGCGTCCGGGTTCCGCCACAGCCACGCAGACCGGCGCTTTTTGCCCGACACCCATACGCTCCCTTGAGGAAGCCAAGGGGAAAAGCCTGCGCATCGGCTCCGGCACGCACATGGACGCCCTCAAGAGAGCCGGCATCACTCCGACAAACTTTGCCATTGAAGAAATTTATGGCGCCCTTGAACGCAAAGTGGTGGACATGTGCGAATGGACAACTCCGGCCATTGATTGGTACCTGAAGTTCCATGAAGTCGCCCCCCACGTCATCGGGCCCGCCTGGTGGCAGCCCGCCGGCATTGCGGATTTCCTTATCAACAAGAGAGAGCTCGACAAGCTGCCGCCGGACCTGCAGGCCATCCTGTTTACCGGCCTGCGTGACTTCTCCTTGCACGGATCACTGAAAATACAGCATCTTGACGCCATTTATATGAAGAAGCTTAAAGATGAAGCCGGCGTCACATTCTACAGATGGTCCGAGGATGATCTGAAACAGCTTCACTCCTATACCGAAGAAACGCTCCAGGGCCTCGCGGCTGAATCCCCCATGTTCAAGGAAATTCTTGAAAGCCGCCGCGCGTATAAGAAGCAGTACGACGAATACGAAAAGTGGGTAAAATTCGACGAATTCTAGCCCGGCATCGTTCCGCGCGCATGCCGCCACGGAAGACGGCATGCGCGCCAACCAGCAATCGCGCATCTCCCCCAACCGCAAGCCAGGATTACGATTATGAAGAATGACCCTGTGCAGCCAGAGACTTCCGCACACCCGTTCCTTGCCGCCTATATCCGTTTCGCGGACAACCTGTCCATCGCCTTTGGCAAGCTGATGGCCGTTTTTGTCGTCTTTCTCGTGTTGCTTATCGTATACATAGTGGTGCTGAGGTATCTCTTTAATTCACCGACCACATGGGGCATGGAGTTCCAGACATTCATATACGGAGCCATGTGCGTACTCTCCATGCCTTATGCGACCTATAAAGCCTGCCATCCCCGCGTGACTGTTTTCCTGGATACATGTCCGCCGCGAGTGCGGTTTTATCTTGAAATACTGTATATCTTCATCTTTTATCTTCCGTTTCTGGTGGTTCTGCTCTGGTTCGAGAGCATCGTGGCATATGAATCCTGGGCTATTCAGGAGACATCCGTTTTAAGCGCCTGGGGCCCCCTGCTGTGGCCCATAAAGGCGACCATTCCCCTTGGTGCGGCCCTGGTCCTGATCCAGGTATTTTCAGAACTGGCGAAACTCATTATTCAAAACCAAGGCGGAAACCACCATGAGCTATGAAGCCATTCTTGTTATTCTCATGTTCCTGAGCATGATGGTGGGCATTTTTTCCGGCGCCCCCATAGCCTTTGTGCTTGGCACGATTTCGCTTGTCTTTGGCGTTCTCGGGTGGGGTCTGGACTGTTTCAATATCTTCGGGTTGCGCGTCTGGGCGGTCATGAGCAACTTCACTCTTGTGGCCATTCCCGCATTCATTTTCATGGGCTATATTCTGGAAGGAGCCGGGCTGTCTGAAGACATGTACGCTTCCATGGAAAAACTTTTCGCCCGTATACGCGGCGGCCTTGCCATAGGCACGGTCATCTTTTCCACTCTCCTCGCCACCTGTACCGGCATCGTGGCCTCAAGCGTGTTCATTGCCGGGTTGCTGTCCCTGCCCCCCATGTTCAAAAGAGGATATGACAAGCCCATGTCCATGGGAGCCGTGGCGGCGGGAGGTACTTTGGGCATCCTCATTCCCCCCAGCATCATGCTCATTTTTTATGCGGCGGAATCCGGCATTTCCGCCGGCAAGCTTTTTATGGCCGCCTTTGGTCCCGGCTTCCTTCTGGCGGGGCTTTATATCCTCTATATTGTCGTCCGCTGCACGATCAACCCGAGCCTGGCCCCCAGCATACCGAAAAGCGAACTCCCCCGCTTTACCTTCAAAGACATTTTCTTCCTGATCAAAGGCTTGCTCCCTGTCCTGGGCCTTGTCCTCTGCGTTCTGGGCGCAATTATCGCCGGCATCGCCACACCCACGGAAGCCGCGGGCACGGGTGCCTTCGGAGCCATGCTGATCGCGCTCATGCACAAAAAACTTACCTGGGAACTCGTCTCGTCCTCCGCCATACGCACCGTGCAGTCCATGGGCATGATCATGCTGCTGATCATCACGGCGGGCTGTTTCGCCAGCATCTTCACCGGCCTCGGCGGCGACGAAATTGTCGTCAGCGCCATCAGGGGCATGGGAGTCGGGCAGACGGGCGTCATCATTCTCTGCATCATCATCCTCATGCTGTTCGGCATGTTCATAGACTGGGCCGGAATTTTATACATCTGCCTGCCCATATTCACTCCTCTCGTGCTCCAGTTCGACATCAATCCTCTCTGGTTTGCCCTGATCGTATGCACCACCCTGCAAACAGCCTGGCTCACCCCGCCTTTCGGGTTTTCCATATTCTATGTGAAGACCGTTGTTCCGGACGAATCGTACAGTGATATCGTCAAAGGGTGTCTGCCGTATTTCGGCATGCAGCTCATTGGCATCCTGTTATGCGTGCTTTTCCCGTCAATCATCCTGTGGTTGCCGTCGCTCACAAAATAACAGCATTATTGCAAGGCATACTATGCACATCCCGAGAACGATCCATGAAGCGGCAAAAGCTGTACGCTCCGGTACATTGAGCTCTGAACAGCTTGTTGCATCGTGTTTTGCGGCCATAAAAAATCACGATGCGCAAATTCATGCCTTTTTCGCTCTCAGGGAGCGGGAAGCGCGGGAAGAAGCCGGAGCCTGTGATGCTGAGACAGCCGCGGGTCGTTCCCGGGGGCCTCTTCACGGCATCCCGTTGGCGATTAAGGACAACATTGACGTGCAAGGCATGCCGACAAGCGCGGCCAGTCCTTTGTTCGCGCATGCCGCTCCCGCCCATGCGGATGCGCCCGTTGTCGCAAAATTGCGAAAAGCGGGCGCCGTCATACTCGGAAAGAACAATATGGACGAACTGGCAGCGCACATCAGCGGAAGAACCTCCTGCGCCGGTCCTGTCTACAACCCGTGGCAGCTTGAAAAAAAGCTGAGCCCCGGCGGTTCCTCGTCAGGAACAGCCGCCGCCGTTGCGGCCGGGTTCTGCCTGGGAGGGCTGGGTACGGATACAGGCGGCTCCATACGCATACCAGCGGGATGGTGCGGACTGTGCGGCATCCGCCCGACATACGGACAAACCGCGATGGCAGGAGTTTACCCTCGCGCCAGGAGCCTTGACGCGGTGGGTCCCATCGGGCTTTCCCCGCAAGATGTGCGCCTGCTGCTTCATATAATTGCGGAGGAGCCCCTGGCAAAAGCCTTGACCGCATCTTCCGCGCCGGTATTTTCCAGTCTGCGTATCGGAATATTCCCGGATCTCTGCCATGCGGCTTCCCCCGATGTCAGCACCGTCTACAGTCATGTTCTTTCCCGGTGTGAACAGTTGGGAGCGCACTGTGTCCCCGTGGAGCTCGACACTTTGGACGATCCCGGCGTGGCGGAAACGGTGAATACCATCCGCGCCTTTGAATTCGCACGCGATATTGCCGTTGATATGGAAAACAACGCCGGGGCGGCGCATGTGCATCCTGTTCCGCAGGCAGACTATCTGCGCGGCAAAACCATATCCCGTGAAAACTATGAAGATGCTTTGCGGCGGATGGCCTTACTGAACGAGCAGGTGTCCGGCGTTTTTCAGCAAACGGGAGTTCAGGCTTTTTTGCTGCCCACAGCGTTGTTTACAGCCCCTTCAAGCAATGCGGGCAGGGAAGTCTTCGCGGCCGGGCGGCGTTTGGTAAACCTGTTCAGCCTCGCCAGAGGTCCATCCGTGGTATTCCGTGGAGGCTTGGCGCAAAACGGACTGCCTGTGGGCATGCAATTGGTGGGCCCCTTTCTCAGCGAAGGTTTGCTGCTGGATATCGCGGATGCCTGTGAACAGGCTTATGGAGAATTTTTGTCTCCTTGTCTGAGATAAGAAGACACCCTTGACGGCGCATGACCTTGCACCGTACTGTCAATACTCAATGCCCTTTGGAGAAAAAGATGGCGCAACCACACTACCGCACTCCCCGTGAAGCTAAAGCCCTTTTTGCCCTTGGCGGCGAATTCGCCGTACTTGATGTGCGCGAACAGGAAGAGTTTTCCCGCAGCCACATGCTGCTCGCCTCATGCGCGCCGCTCTCCCGCCTGGAGATGATGGTGCTGGATCTCGTACCCTGTAAATGCGTCCCTGTCGTTCTGGTGGACAGCGGTGAAGAAACCGGCCCGCCTCGGGCGGAACGGGCCGCCGCTGTGCTGGCCGGCCTGGGCTACCAAAACCCCTTGGTTTTGCAGGGAGGCATGAAGGCCTGGCTTGCCGCCGGTTATGTGGAATTCACAGGCGTGGGCGCTCTGAGCAAGGGCTTTGGCGAATACGTGGAGGAAGAGCAGCATACCCCGCGTTTGGAACCGGCGGAGATCAAAGCGATCATGGATTCGGGCAAGCCTTTCGTCGTCATCGACGTGCGGCCCCGCGACGAATACGGCAACATGAACGTCCCTGGCGGCATCAATGCGCCGGGCTGTGAAGTCACCTACCGTATCGCGGATTTGGCCCCGGACCCGGAAGCGACGATTATCATCAACTGCGCCGGCCGCACCCGCAGCATCATCGGCACCCAGACCCTGCGCAACGCCGGTATCCCCAATACCGTCGTGGCCCTCAAAGGCGGCACCATGAACTGGCAACTGGCCGGTTACAGCCTTGAGTACGGAACGCAACACAGCACCGCGCCGCCTTCGCCCGCGGCCCTGGATATCGCGCGGCGGCGCACGGCCGCCGTGGCCCAAAAATACGGCGTCCCCTTTGTGGAGGCCGCGACCCTTGACGCCTGGCGGGCGGAGGCGGCCGCGCGCACCCTGTATATCTTTGATGTACGCCAGCCTGAAGAGTTTGTTGCCGGTCATATCCCCGGTTCAAGAAACGCCCAGGGAGGACAGTTGGTGCAGGCCACGGATGAGTACGCCGCCGTGCGGGGCGCGCGCTTCGTGCTGGTGGACGATACGGAAGCGCGGGCTATCATGACCGCGCACTGGCTGAAGCAGATGGGCCTGCCCCAGGTATACGTGCTGCGGGGTGGGCTGGGCGGGTCCGGTTTAGGCCGCGGAGGACTGGAACGCGGCGAGGCGCCGCCAACCCTGCCCCCGTCGCCCTCCGTGCCCTCCATCAACGCGGCGGAGCTTGCGGAACGGCTCGCCGGAAGCCACCCTCCCCTGCTGCTCAACGTGGGAGTGAGCAAAGCCCACCGCAAGGGACATATTCCCGGCGCGGTCTGGGTGACGCGGGGCTATCTGGAACGGGCCAAGGCCGCCTATCCCGATGCGAAAAACGTTATCGTCTCCTCCGACAGCGACGCCCATGCCCGCTTCGCCGCGAAAGACGCCGCCAAGCTCTGGCCCGCTGCCGCCATTCTGGCGCTGCAAGGCGGCAACCCCGCCTGGCAGGCCGCCGGGCTGCCGCTGGAACAAGGCATGCCCACAGCGCTCTGTGCCGAAGATGATGTCTGGTACAAGCCCTATACTGACATCAACGCCAGACCGGAAGACATGCAAGGCTACTTTGACTGGGAATTCGGCCTGGTGGAGCGTATAAAAAAAGATGGAGATGTGTCTTTCGCTCTCGTGCGCTGAAGGATAGAACACGGCAAACAGAGGCAGTGCCTCAGTTTGCCGTGATACTTTATCAGGCGTCGTTTTTGTGTTCTATTGCTTGCCGCCCTGCTGCATCTGCTTCATTTGCTGCATCATTTCTTCCAGAGCGGTGTTCTTTTTGTAGCCTGCCGGGATTTCAAAAAGAGCGGCATCGGGCGCTCCCACCTTGATGTTGCGCATCTCCATGACATCACCATCGCTCTGTACCCGCACCGGGAAGTCGAACTCCTTGGCCATCCATTCCTGGTGGGTCATCGTCAGTGTCTGACCCATCATATCTATGGTGGTGGTTACCTCAATCTTTTCCGCCGGATAGCCGCTCACTGTTTCATCGCCGAGTTTTTCCCGCTTCTGCTTGGGTGCGGACGCGCCCATCATCATGGTGCCCAATTCTTCAGGGCTGGGCACTTTATCCCCTTGCAGCGGAAACTCCAAATAGCTTTTATCCTCCTGCAGAAGGTACATCTTGCCGTGATCCATACGGATAATGCTGATGGCGCTTCCGCCTTCTTTCTCGCCTTCTTTGTCACGAGTTTCCATGCGCATCATCTTTTCCGTAACAGCGTATTTGCCCACGACCTGGCCGCTTTTCACATCCACCAGGTCAGCGGTGTATTCCTTGATGGCGCCGGCAAAAGCCGTGGACGCGCCGAACAGAATCAGCAGCAGGCTCAATCCCTTGATCAGATTTTTCATCGTCTTTCTCCTAATAGGGTTTCGCTTTCAAATGGTTGTTTAACGGTCGGCAAAGCCCCCCTACAACCATTTGGCGGCAAGGATTTGCGAACAAATCCTTGCGGAGCGGATGAGCTTTTTCCAAGCTCATCCGCTCCTGGTAAGCCGGATTATAAAGTGTCAGCACATCGGTTATCAGCCGGGCGGCCGAAAGTGTCAACCTCTATTCGCTGTCAGCAGTCAGACGCGCACAATTACTGCGGGTAATGCCGTACTTTTTCAGCTTTTCATAGAGGGTGGCGCGGGCAATGCCCAGTACGCGCGCGGAACGGGTTACGTTCCAGTTTTGATCTTGCAGGGTCAGGATAATCAGGCGCAATTCATTGCTCGCGAGCATTTCGGGCAGGCTTGCGCTGAGACTCAAGTCCGCGTCTTTCCCGTCGGCCTGGGTCGTCAGGCGTTGCGGCGCGCAGGCGCCGAAGTCCGCGAGCAGTTCCGGCGGCAAATCGCACATGTCGATGGTATTGTCCCGGCAAAGGCTCAAGGCGCGCACGATGGCGTTGCGCAGTTCGCGCACATTGCCCGGCCAGCAGTAGGTGGAAAGGGCTTGCAGCGCGCTTTTGGTAATGCGCACCTTTTCCCGGCCCATGTGTTGCAGCATACTGCGCGCCAGCAGGGGGATATCTTCGTGCCGTTCGCACAATGACGGCACCTGAAGAACGAGTGAACCGATGCGGTAGTACAGATCTTCACGGAAGGAGCCGTCGGCGATCATGGCCTTGAGATCCCGGTTGGTGGCGGCGACAAGGCGGAAATCCACGGTCCGGGGCTGCAACGACCCCAGCCGGTAGAGGGTGCGGTTTTCCAGCACGCGCAAAAGCTTTGCCTGGGCAGCCAGGGGGGTGTCGCCTATTTCATCCAGAAACAGGGTTCCCCGGTCCGCCAGTTCGATCTGCCCGACCTTGCCGTCTTTGTGCGCGCCGGAAAAAGCGCCCGGCGCATAGCCGAACAGTTCGGATTCAAAAAGCTCCTTGGGAATGGCCGCGCAGTTGATGCTGACAAAAGGCCCTTCGCAACGGGAACTCTCGCAATGCAGCGCATTGGCCGCGAGTTCCTTGCCGGTTCCCGTGGCGCCGAAAATGAATACCGGCGACTCTGACCGCGCATAGCGCACCAGGTGTTCCCGGAACTGCCGGATGACCTTGCTCTCTCCCTGGATGGAGCCGAGATTGTAATGGGGGGAAAGGGCGCTCCTGATGCGCCGCGCATAGGAGGCTACTTTTTTATCAAGATAGGCAACGCGCTTGGTAACGGCGTCAAACTCCTCGCGCGAACCGAACAGAGTCTGGGAAAGCATGCCTACCGCATGTTCCCCGGATTTGAAAGGCAGACGGTTGACGATAATGAGGTGTTCGCCGTCCGGGCCCTTGAAGGTGCGTAAATCGCCCATCTCGGCGATCCCCGTGCCGGTGACAAAGGGAGCGCGTGAATCGGGGATAAAGTCGGTGATGGGCCGTCCGAGCACTTCCTCGCGCGGGACGCCCAGGTAGCGCGCGTAGGCGTCGTTGATGAAATGGACGATATAGTTATTTTCTTTGTTGTCGCAGACAAAGATGCCGGTCGTCAGGCTGTTGAGAATGCGTTCGTGAAACTGCGCCCGCTGGTCCGCGGTGAAAATACTTTTTGGCATGTTCTGAATCCTGGCTCTCCAGGTTGGAACCGTTTACTATTTCACTGTCAACAACATATCGTAAAATGAGGACGTTTACAAGTTTTGCCGCAGGGGGAACCTCCTCAAACTACCTTGCAAAGGCCTTGACAAAGGCTGCTGGGACATCTAGTTTAGTTCAAGACTAAGTTTACTAACGGAGGAGCATATGCAGCAAGTAAACATCCATGAAGCCAAGACACACCTCTCCAAGCTGATCGAACAAGCGGTGAATGGGGAGTCTTTTGTGATTGCCAAGTCCGGCAAGCCCATGGTGACTGTCAGCGCCTATACGCCACCGCCCGACCCGGCCAAGAGGCTCGGCTTTCTCAAGGGCAGGCTGGAAGTGCCGGAAGACTTTGACGCTATGGGCAAGGCGGAAATCCAGGCCATGTTTGACGGTGTGGAATGAAATTGCTCCTTGATACGCATATGCTGCTTTGGGCCGCTGCCGGGACATTGCCGAAAGATGCTGAAAAAATGGTGACTGACGGCAATAACACGCTGTATTTCAGCCCGGCCAGCATCTGGGAAATAGGCATTAAAAAAAGTCTGGGCAGAAACGATTTCAAGGTAGACCCGGAAATACTCAGACGCGGCCTGCTGGACAACCAGTATCAGGAGCTCCCCATCACCGGCTTGCATGCCCTGGCTGTTAATGATCTGCCGCATATCCACAAAGATCCTTTCGACAGAATGCTTCTGGCTCAAGCCAAGGCCGAAGGCATAGCGCTCCTGACCTCGGATAGTGCCTTTCGCCAGTATCCGGGGCCGGTGATATTTATTCCGGCGTCATAGCAAGCCCCAAAAACACGTTGCCGCTGAAGCCGGTCGGCTTCAGCGGCAACGCTTGTATCACCTGAGTGCTATTTTTTAATCTGATCAGCAAGCAATTCGCTCAGCACGGCCTTCTGGTGGGCGAAGAGCTTCTTCGTTTCTTCGCGGGTCATGATGGTAAGCGGGCTGCCGCTTTCCTTCATTTTTGAGACCACCATGGGGTCGTTGAACATGGCCGGAACAATCTCGGCCGCGAAGTCGATGATTTCCTTGGGGACGCCCGCCGGGAAGGCAAAGCCGCGGAAGTTCACGCTGGCGTTATCCACAGCAATGCCAAGTTCCAGGAGGGTGGGGGTATCAGGCAGGAACTCGTGGCGCTTTACGTCGGCAACGGCCAGGATGCGCAGGCGATCCTGGGCGCGGTAGGAGTCGGACAGGTTATTGAAGCCGCCCAAGACCGTCTTGGAATACAAGCCCCGCAAGGCGTCGGCCGCGCCCTGTTCAGGCACGTAGGTCACCTCGATCCCGGTGGCTTTTTGCAGTTGCAGGGTGGCGATATGGTGCCCCACATAGAGTCCCGCGCCGTTCATGGTCATCTTTTTGGGATTTTCCTTGGCGAACTTCACAAAATCATCCACGGTCTTGATGGGGCTGTCTATGGGCACCACCAGCACCGCCGGGTCGGAACCCCAGTTGCCGAGGGGTTCAAAGGATTCCACGGTGAACTTCGGATTCTGCACCAAAGCTTGGGCCACCAAGTGGGGCAGGTTGTAGGCGGTCATGGTCAGGCCGTCCCTGCCGGCTTTTTCCGCCACCCAGTTCCAGCCGGTCATGCCGCCGGCGCCGGGTTTGTTCAGGATAACAATGGGCTGGCCGAAGTATTTTTCCTCACCGGCCGGCATACTGACGATGCGGGCCTGAAAGTCGGTGGCCGCGCCCGGAGAGTAGCTGACCACCAGGCTGATGGGGCCGCTGGGATAGCCGCTGGGTCTTTCCGCAGCCAACGCCGCCGTCGTTAACAGAAGAAGCGCACAACAGGTAAGCAAAGCGAATTTTTTCATGTTGTTCTCCTTGAGATGCTATCGGTTCGTTAGGGGTTCCATCAAAACAATATACCTTTGGGCAACTGCGCCATAAGAATTTTTGTGAACAATATCCACAGGAAAATCAGAAAACCCATCACCACGGCGAGCCGCACGGCCATGGAGCGCACGGTGCGCTCTTCCACCTGAATGGCCAGGGTGACGCCGAAAAAGAAGATAAAACTTGATACATAAAAACCAATATATTCAACCGCCGCCACATAGGCAACCATGGAAGCCAAAACAAGGAAAAAGCGCCACAGCGGCCGCCGTTCCTTTGTTTTCGCTTCACTGTCCAGGGGGTGCAGCAGCGTGGCGGCAACCTTGATCCCCACCAGGGCGACCATCAAGGCCATAAGCACATTGGGAAAAATGGAAGCTCCCAATTCAGCGTTGTCCGGCGTCAGCAGGTAGAAAAAGCCGGTCACAGCCAGCATGGCGACGATGGATACCCATTCTCTGATTTGGGCGTTCATGAGCTTGCCTCCCTGACGGCCTTCATCCGCTTGTAATTACGGTACTCCACCCAGACGCCCCAGGCTATGGAGAAGACGGAAAAGGCAATGAGCACCTGATTGACTTCGCCGGTGAAAAAGTAGTTGAACGCGCCCGCGTCGGTGTCCCCGATGAGTTTGCCGCGCAGGAAGTTTTCCTCGGCGATGGGGCCAAGGATGATGCCCAGTACCGCCGGCGCCACCGGGAATCCCAGTTTCATCGCCCCATAGGTCAACAGCCCGAGGCCGAGCATGATGACCACATCGTCCATGCTGTTCTGCACGCCATACGAACCCACCACGGCAAGAACAGAGATGGCGCCTATCATGATCAGCGCGGGAACCTTCACGATATGCTGGGCATAGCGGGCGATGAACAGGCCGCCGGCGCACATGAAAAATTGCGCCGCCAGTATCCCGGCCATAAAGTTAAGGGTGACTTCGATGTGCTTGGTGAACAGGTCCGGGCCGGGGAAGAGCCCGTGAATGAGCAGCCCGCCCAGGAGCGCGGCCGCGGTGGGACTGCCGGGCACGCCCAGGGTGAGCAGCGGAATCAGGGCCGGACCGACCGTGGCGCTGTTGGCGCTTTCCGCAGCCACTACGCCCTCCGGGTGGCCTGTGCCGAACTTGTCCGGGGTCTTGGACAGCTTTTTGGCGTAGTCATAGGAAATCAGCCCGGCCACGTTGCCTCCGGCGCCGGGAATGATGCCGATGCCGATACCGAGAAGGCTGCCGATGGTCCAGGTTTTCCACCAGGCGCGTATCTTGCCGATGACTTGCCACACTACGCCCCTGGGGTGCACCATTTTGGCCTTGGCCTCGGCAATCTGTCGCTTCATGGCCTCACCCGACAGGTTATGCAGGTTTTCCGCCAGTTCCAGCACCTGCGGAATGGCGAACATGCCGATGAGCGTGGGCACGATGACAATGCCGCTGGTCAGCACGTCATGGAAGACGTAGCGGGGCTCCCCCAGCATGGGGCTGTAGCCGATGCAGCTCAGGAGCATGCCGAAAAGACCGGCAAAAAGCCCCTTGAGCACTTTGCCGTCGGAAAGACCGGCAATGACGGTGATGCCGAATACGGTCACCCAGAAAAGCTCGGCCGGGCCGAACTTCATGGCAAAGGCCGCCAGGACCGGGGTAAGCCAGATCAGGGCCAGCACACCCAGGAGACCGCCGATGAAGGAATAGACAAAAACAATGCACAGGGCCTCCCAGGCCCGGCCGTTCTTGGCCATGGGGCAGCCGTCGAACATGGTGGCGATGCTCGCCGGAGCGCCCGGAATATTGATGAGCACGGCCGTGATGCCGCCGCCGGCCACGGAGCTGGTGTATACCGTAGCCAGCATGATAAGCCCCGCTGCCGGTTCCATGTGAAAGGTCACGGGCACAAGCAGGGCCACGGCCATGGTCGGGCTGATGCCCGGCATGGCGCCCAGGAAAACTCCCCCCAGGGTACCCAGCACTATGATCAGCAAAATGGTGGGATCGAGCAGAATGCTCATATGGAGTAAAACGTCGATCATGCGTTCTCCTCAGGTGATAATAGTGTCGCACATAGCGCCGATCTCATGCCGTGGCCTGCCTGAGCAGTTCGCCCACCTGGCTCGGCTTGGCCGCGGTAAGCGCGCCCACCTTTTCCAGAGCCTTGACCTTGCCGGTCACCGATCCTCTGCCGCCGGTGACAATGGCCCCGGCATGGCCCATGCGTTTGCCTTCGGGCGCGGTGCGGCCGCCGATAAAGGCCACCAGGGGTTTGGTGAACACTTTGGCTTCCATGGCTTCGGCCACTTCTTCTTCCATAGTGCCGCCCAGTTCACCGATGATGACCACGGCCCTGGTTGCCGGGTCTTTTTCATACAGGGGCAGGAGTTCGGCAAAGCGCGTGCCGGGTATCATGTCGCCGCCCACGCCGATCAGGGTGGACACGCCAAAGCCGCCCTTGACGATTTCCGCTGTCACTTCGTTGGTCAGGGATCCGCTGCGGGTCATGACCCCGATATCGCCTTTGCGGTAAACGCGGTCAATCCAGTGCGGAATGCAACCGGCCATGCCTTTGCCCGGAGAGATAATGCCCGAGGTGTTGCCGCCGATGACAAAAGCCCCGCAGGAAAGCGCGGCCCGGCGAATCTGGAGCAGTTCATGCATGGGCACGCCTTCGGCAATGGTGACGATTTTCTTGATGCCCGCGTCCAGGGCTTCAAACACCGCGTCTTTGGTAAAGCGCGGGGGCACGAACAGCATGGCCAGTTCCGCCGGATGCTGTTTCATGCCGCGCTGCACGGAAGAAAAGACGGGCACGTTTTCAACTGTCTGGCCTTCCTTGCCGGGCGTCACGCCAAAAACGACCTTGGTGCCCATTTCAGCCATGTGTTTGAGCCAATAGCTGCCCTCTTTGCCGGTCGCTCCCTGGACTTCAACAGTGGTGGTTTCATCGATGAAAATACTCATGACGTGTATCTCCCGGCGGCGATATCGACAGCGCGCTGCACCGCTTCTTCGGTTTCGTACAAAGGCTCAAGACCGATTGAGCGCAAGGTGGCAAAGGCCTCTTCCTCGTTGGTGCCGCGAATGCAGGTAACAATGGGGACCGTGGGTTTGAGGGCCTTGATGGCCTCCACCAGTCCGGTGGCCATGACATCGGCCCTGGCAATGGTGCCGAAGGTGACCACAAGAATGACCTTGCTCGGGTTCTTCAAGCAAAGTTGCATGGCCTGCATGGCCTTGGTGTAGTTGGGGCCGCCGAATTCGAGATAGTTGGCGATTTTGCCGCCCGCGTAATTCACCAGGTCAAAGACCGTGGTGGTCAGGCCCGCGCCCGCGCACATCAGAGCGATATCACCGTCAAACTGAAGGTAGGGGATGCCTTCGAGCGCGGCTTCATATTCGGTATCGGTATCAAAGTATTCCCGCGCCAAGGGGTATTTGCCGTTATTGTTGCAGTCGTCGATGATCAGTTTGCCGTCGCCCGCGACAACCTTGCCCTGTTTGGTGATGAAAAGCGGGTTGATTTCCGCCAGTTCCGCGCCGTATTTAATGAACACGGAGAACAGGTGTTTGGCGATGGCGCCCACTTCTTTGGCTTCCTCGCCCTCAAGTCCGAGGCCGAAAGTGATTTCGCGCATGTGGTGCGGCATGAAGCCCCAGTCCAGGTCCACATTCACCGACACGATTTTGTCCGGCTGCTCGACGGCCAGTTTTTCGATTTCCACGCCGCCTTCAGCGCTGGCGATAAACAGGGCCGTGGATTTTACCGGGTCTATAGTAATAGCCAGATAGAGTTCGCGCGCGATATCCACGGCTTCCTCTATCAGCAGTTTGCGCACATTATACTTGGAATTGAAAAGCTCCTGCGCTTTTTGCTCCGCTTCCGCGGCGTTTTTGGCAAACTGGATCAGCCCGGCCTTGCCGCGTCCGCCGGAGAGAACCTGCGACTTGATCACGCAGGGCAGGCCGATGCTCCGCACCGCCGCCTTCACTTCCTCCATGCTCGCGGCAACAATGCCCCTGGGAATGGGAATGCCGCTTTCCGCAAAGGCTTCCTTTGCCTGGAATTCAAAAAGTTTCATTACTCTGTTCCTTGTTAGCGGGTGGTTGGTCAAATCCTCTGAGGTGGCTCCGCCCCTCCAAAAAAATCATTACCTTTATTATTTCTTGTACTTTTTCCAGAAATCTCCCCACATCTGCTCATCCGAGAAGGACCAGGGCTCCACGGGCTCGTTGACCCAGGTGACGTTCATGAAATGCTTGAAGTGGATGTTTTCCGTGGTGATGTTGCCGCCCCAGGTTCCGCAGCCGAGCGTGGCTGTGGAGGGCATGCGGTTGAAGGGGTGTCCGCCGTTGGCCGCGGCCATGGGCTGGCGCACGGTGATGCGGCTGGTGTGCATTTCCAGGCCCAGGCGCTCGATGTACTCGCGCTTGAAGGTATGGATGCCGCAGGAATGGCCCGGACCAACCCGCGAGGTGAGGATTTTCAGAGTCTGGATGGCCGCGTCCATGTCCTTGGCTTTATAGACCACCAGCACGGGAGAGATTTTTTCGTCCGCCCAGATATCCACGACCGGGGGATCCTGGCTTTCCACGATAATCATCGTAGTGTCCGGAGGTATGGACAGTCCCGCGTTTTCCGCGATGATCAGGGCGGATTTGGCGATCACATCGGGGTTCAGGCCCAGCGCGCCTTTTTTATTGGGAACCCACATGTAGTCTCGCAGCTTTTTCGCTTCTTCCGGGGTGCACACATGCGTGTGGATCTTTTTGAAGGCTTCCAGCGCTTTCTCGTAGACGGGTTCAACGATGATGAGCGCGTTTTCGGACGAGCAGGAGGTCGCGTAATCAAAGGTCTTGCTGGCGTGAATCTTCTTGGCCGCGTCGTCCAGATCCGCGTCCTCGGCGATAATGGGCACCGCGTTGCCCGCGCCCACGCCAAAGGCCGGTGTGCCGCTGGAGTAGGCTGCCTTGACCAGGGGGCCGCTGCCCGTGGCCACGATCAGATCCGCCTTGGCCATCAGTTCCGCCGTGGCTTCCCTTTCGGGCAGTTCGATAACCTGAAGCAGATCCGCCGGAGCGCCGACGCGCTCAAGACCGCGACGCATCATGTTGATAGCTTCGGTCGTGCATTCCTTGGCCCGGGAACTGGGCTTGAAAATAACCGCGTTGCGGCACTTGAGCATACCGATGGCCTTGCCGCCGGTGGTGGCCGTGGGGTTGGTGGCGGGCAAAATGGCGCAGATGACGCCCACGGGCTTGGCGTACTTGGAGATGCCGGTTTTTTCGTTGCGCTCGATGCAGCCCACGGTGCGCACGCCCTGGATGTCATGCAGCACGCCGCCGATCTTGCGCTTGTGCTTGGTGACTTTGCTTTCGTAGTTGCCGTAGCCTGTTTCTTCCACGGCCATGCGGGCGAGAATGTCTATGTTCGTATCATTGTAGACTTCCCAGCCCACGGAAAGGCACATCTCATCGACTTGCTCCTGCGTGTAGTCGTTAATCTGCGCCTGGGCTTTTCGTGCCGCTGCAATGAGTTCGTCAACGCTTTTCATTGAAACCTCCACTCCGGGTGTGTTGCGGAAACCAATTGTTTGCGCACGGCAGAGCGCCGGACATTCCGGGCTCTTGCCGTTTTTTTCACAAGCGAAGCAATTACTATGCCTAGTTTATATCTATTTTATATGATTTGATAATTTTTGAATGCTATACAAGTATATAAAGAAATATGTCCGGATATCCAGACAATAAAGCGCCTGCCGTGTCGGAAATTCGGGCGGGTTTTCAAGAGAAAATGGTAACGAATAACATAGCTTGTCATATAAAAGAAAAGATTTTACGGTATACGGATGTGCGCGTATGGGGAGTGCCTCAACTTGGCGAATCATTATAACTTTCGGGGATTTCCATCATGCAGCAACCAGCCGAACAGACCTGCGATCTTCTTATTACCGCCGATATTCTGCTGACCCAGGATGCGGAGCGCCGTATCATTGAGGACGCGGCCGTGGCCGTCACAAACGGCAAGGTCAGCGCCCTGGGGACCCGTTCCGATCTCGCCCACATGTTGGCCAAAGACCATCTGTCTTTGCACCACAGCCTCCTCATGCCGGGTCTCGTCAACGCGCACACGCACGTAGCCATGACCTTTTTCCGAGGGCTGGCCGACGATCTGCCGCTACTGGAATGGTTGACCGGGCACATTTTCCCCAGGGAAAAGCATCTGACGGCCGAGGTGGTGCAACTCGGCGCCCTGCTCGGCTGCGCCGAGATGATTCGCACCGGCACAACAGCCTTTCAGGACATGTACCTCCTGGAAAACGCCGTGGCCGAGGCCGTTAACCATTCCGGCCTGCGTTGCCGCATGGGGGAAGTTATTTTCGCCTTTCCGTCCCCTGCCTATGCCTCGGCTCTGGAGGCCTATGCCCTGGTACGCGAACAGGCGGCTTGTTATAAAAATCACCCGCGCATCCGCGTGGCAGTCATGCCCCATACCGTGTACACCACCACGCCGGACATCATGATCGCCTGCCGCGACCTGGCGCGCGAACTCGGCCTGCCCCTGCACCTGCATCTGGCCGAAACAGCCGTGGAAGTGCAAGCCTGTCTTGATATGCATGGCGAACGTCCGGTGGAGTACTGCCGGGAACTGGACCTGCTTTCGCCCGGCGCCTCCATTGCCCACGCCGTGGTGCTGACTGATGAGGAACTCGACATTCTGGCTTCGACCGGAACTCAAGTGGCGCATAACCCGCGCAGCAACATGAAGCTGGCTTCGGGCGTGGCGCGGCTTCCGGATATGCTTGCGCGGGGAATGCTGCCGGGGCTCGGCACGGACGGCGCTTCCAGCAACAACGCCTTGAACATGTTCGCTGAAATGTCGGCCTGCGCCCTGCTGCACAAAGTGCATCGCCTGGAAGCCACGGTCTGCCCGGCCCAGACCGTGCTGGACATGGCCACCCTGGGCGGGGCCGCGACCCTGCACTGGCCGGAACTGGGACGGATTGCGCCCGGCGCGCCCGCGGACCTGATCGCCCTGGATCTGGACAGCCCGAACTTGCAGCCCATGTACAGCCCGGTGTCCCATCTGGTCTACGCGGCCAGCGGCCATGAACTGCGCATGTGCATGGTGGACGGAAAGGTTTTGTACAAAGACGGCGCGTATTTTTCCCTGGATTACCCGGTGCTGCTTTCTGAAGCGCAAAAGCTGAAGAAGTGGGTGCTGGACAGGGGGTAGATGAATGGTTCCCGGTAATGCCTCAGCTTGAGCAATGCCGGTAGTGTCTCAGTTTGGGGGTCAGACGAGGAAGACAAGTTTTTGCGATGGGGCTGACAATTCCGCAGGATAGCGGAATTGGACGGGGGAGCGAATGCGACCCCGCCCGAAGGGCGAGCCACAGGATGTGGCGAGGCAGCTCTTCGGTCCTGCCCCCCGAGCCAAA